>ULOV01007640.1_pt1 | contig 28441 bp, 18 predicted proteins | sample 1952871 | NCBI WGS metagenome assembly ULOV01 (sample SAMEA4835612, study PRJEB28245) | human gut metagenome | biome: gut microbiome; material: fecal sample | place: Denmark | collected 2008
CTTGACACAGTTTAGTTTACACTCTCTGGAGAACGCTCTCCACCTCTATCCTCAAAGTTTGGCGATTTTTCAAGAATCAAAATATTTGTCTTATAAATCTTCTCCGTTTGGTTTATTATATTCGTTATCGTAGAAAATAAAAATACGATAACCTTTATAATAATAATAATCTTTATCTATTTGAAACCAGACTGGTTTTGTTAATTGTCCTGCTAATTTAAGAATGTCTAACGTTACCTTACAAGCGGTTTCAATATCTTTAAGTGAAGCATTAGGACATTCTTTTAAAAAAGAAAGTTTAAATTGTTCTTTAAATTTTATACTATCTACATGGCTTTTTTGGTAAAAATGAGCTTTATATTCTTTTTTGTGAATAGATATTTCATAGTCTATATCTTCACTCTCGTCAACTGTCGGATTATATTCCTCCGTATAGACATATTTAGAGGAGTTCTTAAATTGTCTTACCAAGTTGTTAAACTGTGGTCTAATTTGTTCTCTTGAATATGGAGTTTTGTTAATTACGGCAACCCTCCATACTTTACCTTTATTTGCCACAATAGACAAATATACATCTTGTCCATTAAACTGACCACTTAACATATTGGAATCTTGTTTGAATCCTTTTGCTATGAGTTTTTGCTTCATACTTGAAACTGTTCCGTCAACTGGAATACCGAGGAACGTTGTTACATCCGATTTCATAGCTTCAGCATATGCCTCTGACACTTCTTTAGTAGATAAATTCTGTGCATCTACCGAGAAAGAAAACATTGCTACATCTTTCTGCTGAGCAAATGATGTTATTGTGGCTATCATAGCCAATACGATAAATAATAATCTCTTCATAATATTTGTTACTTTTTATTTGTTTTACTTTCTTTTTTGCATTCTGTCTGGATATGCTTTATCATATCGTCAACTTCTTGATTGATTCTACTGAAGTTTTGTGAGAGCATTCGCTCCTTGGCATCAGGAGATTCAAAGACATAGAACTTCGGAAGAGGATAGTTTGCATAGTCTGCTTCCTCTTTCTTTATCTCGTCCATATCGAAGTTGGTCTTGCAGAAGAACTTGGAAGTTTTGAACTCCTCAGCCTTCTGAATATCCATAGCCCCTTTTCTTCCTGTCTTTGTAACAGTGAAGTCTCTAGCTGTCTGACCGCAAATCCATCCAGATGCCATATCTGAAATTTTGGAGGCAGGAACCAGGCTATCCATATTCTCATTGAGATTGATGGATGTCCTGTCTCGGTCAATGGTGATACCTTTCTTCAACTGTACCACCTTGCCAAAAATATCTCCGGAAAGCCAGTCCAAGGTATCTTTACTTCTCGCAGAACCACTGATTACATTACCAACGGTAGTGATAATCTTATCTTTTCCTACCTTACTGTAGTCTGCTTCAAGCTGTGGGAGTTCCTGGAAACCTAATGTCACTGCTACCTTGTTGCTTCGGGCAGTTCCTATCAGACGATCTATCTTATGGAAATAAAGCGTAGGAAGCTCATCCACAATGATACTTACAGGCACATTCTTTCCCTGTCCACTGTTCACTCGTGTTACAAGACGGTTCAGAATCAAAGCGTTCAATGCTCCCACGATGGATTCCATTTCTGGGTCATTGGCTATGAGAAGGTAGCTTGGACTCTTAGGGTCTGATACTTTTAGATCAAAATCATCGCCGCTGAATACCCAATAGCTTTCTTTTGTGGCCAATCGTGAGATTTGAACTCTAAGTGTACCAATCATACCTTCCAACTGTTCCATGGCCTTGTTCTCAAAGGCGGTTTGGAACGGACCAAGAAGTGGTGCCACCTCTGTATCTGTATTCAACACCTCAAAGATTTCCTTGTAGTCGTGGTTGAGGAAGGATAGGACATGAGGCATGTCGGAGTATTGCCCTTTCCAATAGGCTGGCTCCACAAGTTTGTCTGCTTGTCCCAGACATCCTTTTGCATAGACCCTACCTGTGAGTCGTTGGTGGAATGTTCCTTCAACTTGCTCGTATTGGGCATCAAGGATATTTCCATCTTTATCATAAGGCACTTTGTTGTAGTTAACAAAGAAGTAAATGCAAGCGGCGAGGAAGTTGGTTGCAGACTTCTGGAAGAAGTCATCACTACCGCCGCCTCCCTTTTGTCCTTTTTGCAAGGATTCTACCAAAGTCTCGGCTGTTTCCATTGCAGCAGCCAAGTTGCTGATGTACTTTTGCTGAATAGGATTTACTCTTCTGGAATACTCTACATTGACGAAGTTAATAATGTTGAACTTACAGTTCGCAGGAGTGTTTCCGGCAGCTTGGTTCTTCCTGTAATGGTAATAGAGCTTGGTTGCTAGGGTAGGGAACTTGTAGTCATATACTACCATGGCAAAACCTTTCTTGGAGTGTTGTCTTATATATGGCTCTATCACTGAGAAAGTCTTACCACTACCTGGTGTACCTACCACCCATGTTCCTCTGAAGGGATTGATGATGTTTATCCATCCATGGCGAAACTTGCCTCGATAGTAGTAGCGCATAGGTATGTTTACGGAATACTTGTTCTCCACCAACTCTTCTGCTTGCTCGAAACTCTCGTTCTCAAAATTGAAGCGGTCTTTCAACATGCCATCTCTGAAGTATTTGGAAACATTGTCAAGAGCGACATGGATGAGTACTGTTCCTATGATGGATGCTGTCATGTAGAACCAAATGTTTGTTTTGAGAATCCAAATTCTACTATGCCAGTCCCAGTTGTATAAGAATACAGATAGAGTAACAAGTAACAATCCTATGGATATTGGCCAAAAGACCATCTTTCTGGCATCAAACTCCAACTGCTTCTTGTTCTTTGTTCCTATACAGGTGATGATGACCAACATTACGGTCACCAATTTACTGAAAGGCAAATACTGATATACTGACATTCTGTGAAGACGAGAATGAATGTCTGTAATGAGACCTCCCAAAAAATCCAAAGCGGATGGATCGAGGGCATACATGAAAAACTCTAGCACCAATGATACGTAGATGGCTACTCGAAATAGGGTGTAGAGACCTTGAAGTTCTTTCGATTCTTCCATTATTTTATTCTTATTTCTAATTCATTACGCCACGAGCCTTTCTTGCCCATCTCTTTTGGCATTCTGTGCTGATGGTGTACATGCTCTTTGGTTTATAATATTTTCCTCTCAGTTCATACCATGAATCCATAAGGGTTGTATAGCGCAAGAGGCGATTCAGCTTTCTTATCTTATAATTCATGCTCTGAAGGCTTTTTCTGACTCTGCTAATGCAGTCAATTCTTTCTTTTTCCGTCATCTTGCTGTTCTTGTCCTCGTCCTTGCTGATAGGAAGAAGCTTTTCTACATCTGCAGCTATCTGGATGCCGTTGTCTATGATGTCGCTGTAGATATGGCTTCTTGATTTTGACAAGGCAACGGCAAGGGTGTTAGCTGGACAAGAGAACGTAAAGGATTTCAATTCCTTGATGTTCTTTACTGCGTGGTCAACTTCAAAATAGATGGCGTATATCTCTGCTGCAATAGTAAGAATATCATCGAAGCTTGTCAGATATTTGTTGAACTGGTTTTGAAAATTATTAATCTTGTCCACTTCTTCCTTGGACATGATATGTTCACCTCCGTTCAAAGTCAAAACAGCATCTTGTGCAACTAAGGCTTTGGTTGCAGTCTTGGCATACAGTTTGAACATTCCAGCTCTCACTGGATCCGGTCCATTTTGGGAATGGGCTGGATAGGGGAACATAAGAATAGCAATGACTGCTAATATTAGAATATTACTTTTCTTCATGATGTGCTTATTGGTTTTACCATCCCCAAGGTTTGCTATTTTGGCGTTCTTTATAGAACTTGGCAACTATTTTCATGGCACGAGACTGCCTTTTCCTGGCTTCCTCGGCAAGTGTCTTATTGCTTTTTTGTATCTTTCCTGCAATGGCACGATTCCAAACATCCTCGAAGGAATAGAGGCTGATGCTTAGTGCCAAGGCTCGGAACTTCTTGTTGAGCTGTTCAATCTCGCTATTCAGTTGCCATAATATTTTTGTTCTTTCTGCTCCATTGAGCATATGGCCTTCGCCTTCTCCTGCCACTACTTTCTTTAGCAACCTATAGGTTTTCACCAATTCCACGGCTGTTTCAGCATATAGGTTGTTCATGGAAATCGATGAAGCTATTCCTTGTGGATTGAGCTTGCAAGCTGTTTTTATCTCCCATAAGGCGGAGAGGGTTTGCATCCCTTCTGCATATAAGGTTGTTGCAGCCTTGATGGAAGAAGCAAATCCTTGTGCTGTCTTTAAATAAGAATTATACTTTTGCTCCCAATTCTTCATCTTCGTTTGTGAGTAAACTATGCCTCCCTGGAGAACAAACAATGTATCAAGACAGTGTTGTTGTTGCTTTATTTGTTTGCTTAACAATGCCTCTCCTTCTCCTATGGCTGTATATTCAATTGGATTGGAGGAGGACACTCCTTGTCCGAACACTTGTACGTTGTACAAAATGACCAGCAAAATGAGGAACAAAATTTTACGAACGATTTGTGATTTCATATATTCCTTTGTTTTTCTTGTTAAACTCAACTCTACATCTTATCTCCGAAACAATGTCATTGCTAGCCTTGATGCCTATCATGTCAAGTTTGGCATTATTGCGGTCACCTGAGTATATGGTGACGGTTTTCAAACCGAAAAGTTGTTGGGGCAAGCTTCTACTTTGCTGGTAGTCAACAACTCTGTATAGCTCCACGTAATCAGTGGAGTGGGAGAACACCCCATGAAGGATAATGATTTGTTCTCCTGTGATGATATATTCCATTCTTGCAAGATAAACTAACTTGAAAAGAAGGTGGAACAATAGCAGGATGCAAGCATAGATAGCCCACTCATGATAGGCGAAACTACAAAACTTGTATATCCATATACTAGCAACAAGGAGGCACAAAGAACCTGTCTCATTGATTATGTATTGAAACCAATGAGGACGCAACGTAACCGTGCGAAACATAAATATGGTTTTGTTCATATCTCTTGTATATTTATATTTTATTAAAGGGATGGGAAGCGTTATCTTCCCATTCCCATACCTTCGTTCTGACCTCTACCTGGTTGCTCTGCCAAGCTTTCATATACGGCCGCAGACACTGCTTGTGGAGATACGACACCTGGTTTATGGAAAACTGGTGCTGACTCGTATATCTCTGGGCGAGGACGAGGTGGTGCGGACAAACCTGCCACTACATCCGCTCCAACAGTGACTGCTGCAAGGATGGCTGCGCCAAGATTGAAGCGGCTCTCAGGCTTGGTCTTCATCTCTACCTCTGGAAAAATCTTGTCGAAGAGCTTCATTCTTTGATAGTCGTTGATGGCAAGGAACTTGTCATACTGCTTTTGGGTAATCTCATGGGAAAAGACATTCCCATCTATTACTGCAGTCATCTTGTATTTCCCTTCAACGGCATTGCCATTGGCATCTTTGATTCTCTCTACTGCAATATCTCCGACTTCTGTAGCCCTGCCATGCTCTCCGCTTCGCTTCCATTCTTTGCTCGCCTTGATGTTATTGAGTGATTCACCGTTTATACTGGCATCGCCAAGAAGGTTGATTTTCGTTTGTTCTCGAAGGTCGTTGAGGTTGATTACTTCCTTTCCATAGAGAACAGTTTCCTTGGTTCTGGTTTCTACGGAAGGTAGTTTGCGAGGATCGGGATTCTCTTTGAGCATTTGCCATATCTCGCTGTCAGACGGCATCTTTACATCCTTTCCCTTTGCCTGTCCATAGTCTTGAAGCTTTTGAAGACCTTTCTTTATGGCATCGAAACGCTCTTGTTCTGATGTGTTCGAAGAAGTGATGATTTCATAGCCAAGTCCTGCTGCCTTTAAGTCTTTCAACACTTTTGCAAGTGAAGGAGGAATATTGGCATTTTGACCTCTAGTGTAACCACCCTGATAGAGGGTATTGCTTGCCACCACCTTCATCTTTTCCTTGTTCTCGTCTGTAAGTGGAATCATGTTGGTAAGCAACTTCGCACGTTCCTCGTCTGTGGAATATTTGAAGTTGTTGTACTGAGCTTCAGTAATCTTGAAAGACCACATGCCAACATCCTTGTTGGTTCTTACGTTCATCAGATAGTTGCCAGAAATCTCATCTTTCCACGCCGTGGCACTCGTGATTACTGCTGAGGACTTTTCACTGACAAGGCTGTAGTCACCATTTAAGGCAACAACTCCATTGGCTGTGGTGAGGTTTCCTGATTTCACGTTATCTTGCAACTCTCCGTTGGACGCATTTTTTATCTTAACCTCATCAAACACTTTGTCAAAGAGCTGAAGGCGGCATTTGTCTTCGTAATTGATGAACTTCAAGTAGTCTTCCTTGCTTATCTCATGGCTCATGACCTGCCCATTGATGACTGCTGTCATTCTGAATGATGGTTTCACTCCATCATGGGTAGGATAGGCTTGAATTTCACCTACTGTAACTCTTCTGCCATCCTTCACAGGTAAATAGAACCCTTCGTTTGGGTTGAGTGTTCTACCATCCACGACTCCGATGGAGTTCCATTTGTCAATATATCCCGAATGGTAGTCTTCTCTTTGGTTTTTCAAATCAATGATGTCGGAAGTTGACATATATTGTTGGGTGGCAACATCCTTCGAAAAGAGTTCCTTTTCTTTCTCTGGTGTTAGATGGATGGAAACATAGTCCTTGGTGTTGAGCTGGTCACGAGTTATCTTGTCGCTAAAGTCAGCTTTAATGACATTGTTCAGGATGGCAAGACGCTCATCGATGCTTACTGCGTTCTTTGTGCTATTCTTCTTACCTGTGTTCTTAAACTTCTCTGTCATCAGTTTTTTAACCTCGTCATCCGTCAGCTTGTATTGCAAGTCTGCATTAACAGAGGATGACTTGATGGTGAGGGTCTTGTTTTTTTCATCTATCACAACGCCATGGGATGCCAACAGATGCTGAAAGGTCTCTGGGGTGAGCGTTAAGTCTGGACTATAGAGATCTGATAATCTTTCTGCCTGTCCTTTAGGACGCACCAACTCCTTAGGCTTGCTTTCTATCTTCATGTTGGCAAGGGCATCCTGCTGTTGGTTGCCTTTGTCATAAAAGCCATAGCTTCCGGCCTTTAGTTCGCCTGGCTTCAATCTTCCGTCGGGACGGTCAATTACAACTGGCGCACTATTGGCAAAGAATGGTCGATCGTTGATTCTGCGAACATGATACCTGTCTCTTCCAAACAACATTCCGAAGACTGAGTTGTCAAATCTTCCAAAACCTGGTCCTGAAAATGGACGAAAACGTGGGTCGCCCATATAGCCGTATTCTCCTACGTTGAGTCGATGACCATTCAATCCCATGTTAACTGGAGAATTGGCATTTCTTGCTGCTACAAAGGAACCTGGAATGTAATAATCGTTCTTCACAATAGAAACAAAAGTGTTGTAGGCATTCTTGTCCCATACGGTTGTTCCTCCGTTCATCAAGGCTTCCAACTGCTTTTGGTTGATATTGTAATATCTTGGCTGCGAAGAGTTGTGTGACATGGTGACAAGCTGATAGGTGCCTGTCTCTGTCATTGAAATATGGGCTTGCATACCATTGGCATTCAATACGCTTTGCAGCTGTGGGGCTACATCCGTGGCTCGTGGATTTGTGTTTGTTCTTATGGTTCTCATACCTTATTATATTTATATAGGAAATTTTCCTCTTCCATAATTGCTTATGGAAAAGGAATGATGTATGTTATTTTGTTTCTTCTTTGTACACGATAACACAGGTGTGTCGATTGGCGGTGTATGGTTTGTAAAGGTTGATGCCGCCTCTGCTGATGCCTTGCATCTTGCTTTTATCTACTCCTGCCTTCATAAGTAGCTTGGCAATATACTTTGCACGCTTCACGCTGAGTGCTCTGTTGTGCTTCGGTGTGCCAGTCTTGCTGTCTGCAGCTCCTATAATCTTGACACTTAGATTGTTCTCCTTCACAGCTCCTGCTATTTCTCCTATGTTTACCAGCTGTTGCTTGTCAACAAGGTTGGTGGAGTTTATCTTGAAGAAGAATAGAATAGGTGCGTCCAGTTGAATGCCACTGTTCTCGACGGCTTGCTCTTCACTTGCCATTCTGTCTCTTAGCTTTCGAAGTCCATCAAAACTGTTCTTGGGATAGTTGGTCAAGTCTGTTACGCCTTGGTCGTCTGTGTCTAAGACCTCCAAAACAGGCTTACGTTCATATCCTTGTTTGCCGATACCGATGGTGAGTCCAACGGTTGCTTGGAAAAGGTTGTCACCGAAATGCTTGTTTTTCCCTAAACCATCAAACTTTTGGTAGGTACTGGTTCCTCCCAACTCGGCGGTAACGTGCAAGCGATTGGTTGCCCTGTAACTGCAGAGTAGGCCGTATGAGAGGGCAAACGGAATATGGTGTAGCTCTGAGTTGTGAATTACACCAGCTCCAATATATGGAACCAAGTCCCATCTTGGAAGTGGATCGTAGGTGGTTCTGTAGAAACTCGATACGTTGAGCATCAAGTCTCCATGGTAATTTTGGAACTTCATGGCTTCATCGATTGCATTTGTGAACTTGAACCCTTGGTACACCAGGCGTGTTCCAAAGAAACGTGAATGCCATTTACCCAAACTGAATACCATGGTAGGACGTGTATGGCCAAAGAAGTCTGTGCATCCTACTGGTGCTCCAGAGAAGGTGGACATACCAGCCTTGATGCTGCCAAACCAATTGCTACCTATACTGGATAACTTATATTTCTCTTGTCCGGAAAGAAATGGCTTGCTGTCTTTCTTTTCAGTTCTGCCATTGGAGAAAGAGGATGCCTTGATATATTCCTTCTCATTCTCTCCATAAACTACCTGTGCCTTGGCTGTGCTGCCTATTACCAATAAGGCTGCCAGCAAAATCTTTAATTTCTTCATTTTATTTATTATTATAGTTTTGTCTTATGTTACATTTTCTCAGCTTCTATATCGTATAGATAAAGCTTATGTTGAAGAATGATGCTCTCGCATTTCTTCACATAGTCTTTTCTAGTCGCATAGCCTCCTGCCTTGATTGCGACAAGCCAGTTGTGATAGTCGGTTGGCTTGTATCGCCAACAGCGAGCGTATCTGTCACTCATCAACAACCTGGAATGATACTCGATGCTTTCCTCTGCCGAGGAGAAATTGCAGAATTTCTCGTTTTTGCGGTCATCATCATGAATGCTGTAGGGTAGGCCTCTTCTGAGCCAGTTGCTATTGGCCTTTATTCCAAAGAAATTATAGCCTATTTGTGCCAGGCTGCTGTTTCCCCATCTGCTTTCAAACGCCATCTGTGCCAGTATAACAGAGGCTGGTATGCCGTATTTTCTTTGTTGGCGCATGGCCGCTTGGGCATAATGCTTGATGAAATCATCGGGCGTAAGCACTTTGTCTTCGTCTATCTTCAATGCCTTGATGGCTTTCTCTCTCGTCTCTTTTATGTAAAGAAGCAAGTCGTATGGGTCTTCCAAACGGCCCCGAAGCCTACAGGTGATATGCAGATGTGGCCCAGTGGAGCGTCCTGTAGTTCCGCTGATGCCTATTGGGTCTCCTGCACAGACCTTCTGGTTGTCGCTCACCCAAATTTCAGATAAATGGCAATAGCTTACCGTGTAATCGCCATACTGCATGGTGATATATTTCCCAGAGCCACTGTCGTAGCCTACGCCTTTCACGTAGCCATCGAACATGGATAGTACTTCCTCGTATCTTGCCCTAAGGTCAAGTCCCTTGTGTTGCTTGTGCTTCCCTGTGAAAGGATCAACCCTACTGCCAAAGGTGGAGTTTATCCTTATGCTTTCCAAAGGAAAACTCACACTTAGGTATTTGTCTATCCAGTAGTCCTTCATGTCTTTCTTTCCTTGCGCCATCCCCATCGGGGAATGGCAACATAGGAGAAATAGTAAAAATGAAAGAAATCTAATCATGCCTTATTCTTTATATAATAATACTTCTTTAGCTTGCAAAAGTAATATGAATGGAAGAAATTATGGGCGTAAATATAAAATAGCTTTTTATTTAACATATTCTTTTTCTAAAGACTTTTGTGTAAATTATTATAAATGAGGCTGCTCACCCCCTTTAACCCCTCGGTGTTTTCAGGTATAGATTATTAAGGTTGAAGGCTATTTGTAGCAAGAGCTTTGATTTGGATAGGGATAAAATCTATGTTAAATAAAAAGGTATATCGTATTTGTGGAAAGCCTTGATAAGAAAATGTGTACTTTTGCCGAAAACTTTAAACAAGAATAAGATTATGAACGAATTGAAATTTTCTGAAAGCGAAATTCCATACGAGGAGTTGGCTAACTTCGGACTCTCACAGGAAATGATAGACGACTTTCCTGAAAGTATTATGAATAAGTTCCTTTCTGGGCAAAGAACTCCCTTGCTCCCTATTGAGAGAGCTGATTTTGATGGAGTTGTCCACAAGGATTTTGCTCGAATCCGCTTACAGCAAACAGAGGATGGGCTTCATCCAGTGTTCTTGCCTCTCATCGCAAAGAACAATCTTGAGTATTTTACGGAGGAACAGAAAACCGCTTTGCAAAACGGACAAGTTTTGAAGGTGTTGCTACCGTCGAACAATTCCTGGAACTATGTGCAGCTCGATGGGGCTACAAATGCTACCATTTCTGTAAAGGCAGACATCATTGACCAGAACTTATCTACATTGGCTAACAAGGTGGGGCTTTCTGAAAGTGAGGTTATGGAACTTGAAGAAGGAAAGGTTGTTACCAAGGGAGAGGAAGGCAAGATGTTTTCTGCCGGCATCGACTTGAACGAGGAAACTGGAATCCGTAGTGTCAACGGTGATGCTCAAAAGTGGCAGGAGGAAAAAGATGGCAACGTGATGCTAGACAAGTATAACTTTGGCATCTATGGCTGTTGGACAAAGGATGACAAAGGCATGCTTTCTTATGTCCCGGAGGATGAATATTCCGAGGAGATGTGTGTGGCACAGGATGCTGCTATAGAAAAGGCTAAACAAAGTCGTGGAATACATATGTAATTAAGGCTAGATTATATGGAAATTGTAGGTTTTGTGGACGAGGAACGCCTGAATGGTATGTTCCTGTCGAGAGATATAACGGAATTGGATTACGTGAAGCATCATTCCCAAGGGATGTTGGATGCTTACTTTTCCTTCATTGCCGACAACAACCTTCCTGACAACAACACTTCTGCAACAAAATTCCTAGAGGAGGAGAATGTCAGCTATGGAAATGAGGAGGATGAAGGGAATGATAATCAACAAGAGGAAGTGGATGTGCCTTCTTATGTTGACATCTACCGAAAGTGGGTAGATGAAAATGAAAAGGTGAATATTCTCCTTACTGGGTGTGAAGAGGCTGCTATTGTTACGCTTTGGAGATACAATAATCCAACTGCAAGCAAAACGGACTGTGCCGTTCAAACGCATCTACTAGAAGACAAGGTCATCGAATGGTGGGACACCATTGATTTTGTCAAGGGTGCAATGGGAGATGGACACTTTTCTTTGATAAATCCAACTTTGGCAAATATCAAAGAATTGATTTTTGATGCGGCCAATCAGGCTTGCATGGAATAGGTTTTACGATAACAGTAAATAGAGTTTTTCATAAATGTAAAGTTAAATGTCAGTCCCTCGCTGCTTGTGAAAGTAGCGAGGGATTTCTTTATCTGTGCAAATGTCTCTTCTCTTGCCTAGGAACTTCGTCACTTTGCTCCTGGCTTTCGTTGGAGCTTTGTTTTTGGTCTGGGGCAAGGTTTTCTTGGCTTTCAACAATGCCGTTACCGTCAATATCGACTTCTACTGGCGTGGAAGAACGGAGGTCAATGTCTTGGCTTCCTCCTTTTTTGAGAATGTCGATACGTTGTATGATGATCTGCGACGCAACATCTGCAGAAGATAATACTTGCTTGGTGTAGCTTGGGTCTTTTCTTAGACGCTCTTTCCACATGGATGTTTGCTGTGGCGTTGTTACATCAAAGTGGTTCTTTTGACCAAGGATGACACTGCCAACCAAGGAAACCAATTCTTCTCTGGATAGTGACTCGAAGCTGGTCTTTCTTGCCTCTGCCTTTCTGGTGCTTCTTGTCAGTCCCATTCCTAAGTCTCGATAGAAATCTTGCTCTTTCTCATAGTGTTGAACAGGTGCCACATGGATGGTGTCGTTCTTCGCACTGTAGGAGGCAAGGCTAGGCTTGCCATCGAAGGCAATAGCGGTCTGCCATGCTCCTTTGCGGAGTAGTTGGCCCAGTTCGTTACTTTGCTTGTAACGATTGGAGGCGATGCTATCTAGTTTTAACTCCTCGTAATCCTTCGGGTGCAAGATTGGATAGTTGGTTTGCTCGATGTTATATAACTCTGTTACACCAACTTCTTCTATGATAGGGAAGAAGGTGGCATCTGACTTCACCAGCAAGTTGTTTGCCTGGATATCTTCCTTGCTTATATAAATAGGTAAGGTATAGGCGTTCTTTTCTGCGTCCAAGGCCAGCATGAAAGAATCCATTCCTTGGTATGCCTTCTTGCTTAGGTCGCATGGAACCTGCTTGTCGCTCTTTATCCATGGCATATCGCCATAGGTGAGTTGAAGGGATAGCTTATCAGCCATCATCTCTCCATAACGCTGATAGGCCGCTCTTTGCTCTACTTCTGGACGATGCCATCGACCATTGTCTTTTTCCTCTACGGAAACATAATATGGCTTGGTCTTGCCCTTTTGTTGAGCGACTTCTTCATAATTGAGAGGGTAGAGACCTTTGGTGTATTCATACAAGACTCTATCTGCTACTTCTTCTGCGGATGTATAGTGAATGTGCAAAAAGTCAGACATGACATTCCAGAACTTTGAAACGGCATTGTTCATTTGAGTGACGGCCTGGGTCTCTGCGGTCTTCTCGTCCATACTCTTGTTGCTAGCAACAATTTCCTTAAGCTTTGACTCCAAACGCTCTGCGCCTCTTCTTCCAGAATAGGTGGCAAGGACTTCCTCGGCAATGTCATCGGTGGCAATAAGCTCGGTGTGGAGGTCTCTTACTTCGTTCCAGAGGTTCGACTTTTTCATCATGCCTACGACATTCTTCCATTCTTTCCAGTTCCTGTCTTGCAGTGCTTCCGCCCACAAGTGGGTGTACTCATGTACTGGTGGCTCAAAGCCCTTTGCCTCAGGATAAAGGTAAATCTTTCCTTGATAGGTGAAGCCCAGTAGCTTGCCGTCAGGAGTGCGTAGTTCTTTATGCTGCCTTCCTCTAGGGGATATGTTTATCTCGTTGGCATTGGCCAAGTCGGTGTATTCTCCTCTGTCCAGGAGGTCGAAGATTCCTTTGCCGATGTTCAAAAGGCGTTGGCGGTCTGGATTGTCATAAACGTATTCCTTTACTTGGGAATGTTTGTTTGCCTTGAACTTTGTTTCGGGAGAATCTTCTACTTTTATAACGATAGAATATCCTTCGGCCGCTCTTCCTCCTTTTTTGATGATGCTGAGTGCGTTAGCTCGATGATCAGAAAGACGGACTGTTGTTTTTTCTCCTTTGTCGTTGGAAAAATTTATATATTCAGAAACTTGAACATCTTTACCGTGAGGGTGTAACCCTATGCCTTTATATAACTCTTTTGTAAAATTGCTGGCGTTAATACCTATATTTGTATTAAAAGATGTTATAAAATGGGCTAAATTCCCAAGAAATAGATACTTAGATGGAAATTTTTTATTATCTTTGCCATCAGAAGGGGCAACGCTCTGTGCGCCATCAGGAGACGTTCCTGATGGGAGGTACCCACGACGGTGGGAGTCGGCTGAGTTTCCAATATTGGATTTGAGAGATTGCTCCTTTCCTAGACGGTGCAGTTCTGCGATTCGCTTGTCGATTCGTGAGATTGCATCGTCTTTTTCTTTTTCCGTCAATCTCTGTGGCGCAACCTGTCTAGAACTCTCTTCCTTCACTTTCTTAGGTGCATAGTTTACATTGCCAAAGAAGGACTTAATGGCTTTTTGGTCAACTTCTTCGGCATTTATGTTCTTTACCTCTTTGAGGTCATTCTGTTTGGAAGCGGCTTCTGCATCCTGTAGTGATTCCTTTGGTGACTCTCTTTTTGCGGCTACAGGTACAGGTTTGACTGGAGTCTGACCTCTTGCCTCGATATTCAGAATTCTGTCAAGTTTTTCTAGCTTGCTCACTTTATTTGTGTCGATGACACCATCATGGTCTTTGTAAGCTTCAACCATATTTTGTAGTTCTTGCTTGAAGTTCATGAATGATGATTGAAGGTCTGCTATGAATTCAGCTTTGTCTTCTGCAGCTAGTGGCAAGGTTCCTTGGGCGTAGCTTGAATATTCCTCCTCGGCACTATAATATGTACCGTAAAGGCTATCTACTTTGGAACCATGTGGAAGAAGCTCCTTGTTTCCGGACAGAATGTCCTCTTCGTCCTCCATAGATTCCACATAGTCCTTCATCTTGGGGATGCTCAACTCCTTTCGAAGGCGAGATTGCTCATCCAAACCCTCGAAAAGCAAGGCTTGCATTAATTCAACGCTTTCTTTTCCATGCAACGGAATTTCCTTGTGGGTGTTGAGATTGAAAGCTATAACTCTGCCGTCGTTGGTAGCAGTAACGGCATTGACTGTTCCCTCTCTAGCTTCAAGCAAAGGTGTGTTGTTCTCCTTGGCAAAGATTTTGTCTTCACCAAGTTTGTTGCCCAGAACATTCACTAGCGAACGAGTTAAACCATTAACCTTCTCGTTATTTATTGCATGTGCAATGCTGTTGAGCAAACTCTTTGCTTTGTATGCGTTGTCCTCGTTGATGGTAATGCTACTTAAAGCGTTGCTGTGGTTGGTGTAAACGCTAACTTTAATATCCTTTTCACTGGTGAGTGACCATGAAACTGGAATAACTTTTCCATCGAAGAAACCTACAGGGTGGGCTGTGCGTAATTCCATAGGAATACTGCCACCTATTGTTGGGGGATAGGTTTGGCGCAAAAGATTGTGCATTCCTTTGTAAAGCTCCTTGCCGTCTTCGAAGTTGGCAAGTTTCTCTTGAAATTCCTTTTGTCGCTCTTCTTCCATGATGGTATATTTTTCATTCAGCGACTTATGAAAATCAGCGTAGGCAACTTTTTCTTCGTTTGAGGAAAGACTACCATCTTCCCATTTCTTCAGAACAAGACTTGGGGCATCAAAGATCAGTCTTCCTCTGTCATAGGAGTCAATCTTAATGATGCTTTTGTCATTATTGGACACAAAGTATTTGCCTACAAGGCTTTGTGCCTCGTAGTCTTGCGCCATGTTCTCGTATCGTTCTGGAAGTTCATATCCTCGCTCCTTCAGAAGTAATAATCTTCCAATCTGTCTGTCTTTTGTGTCAGGTGTGAGCTTTCCGTCTATCCATGTAGCCATCAATCCATTTTGCCATTTGACGGCGGCAAACTTTGTAGGGGATGATTTATCCTTTCCTTGTTCAAATGCCCATTTGCCAATGGAAACAGCCCATTGGTCAATAAGGGAACCCTCTTTGTTTTGTGAAAGATACTCTAGCTCTTCTGGGCTGTAGAAATGGTTCTTTGGGAATGGCTTCGCTTTTGGGGTGGTATGTTCTTTTGCTCCACCGAATAGCTTCTGCCATCCGCTCAGAAAATTACTAATGATGTTTTGCTTTTCTTCTTTTGCCATTATTTCTTGCTTTGTCTTAAACAAACAGAAGGTAGTACCATCTTTCATGATGACACTATCCCTGTTTGTGTTCTTGTTATTTCTTTGGGAATATCATGTGTAGGATGCCAATGGCTCCTACTGCCAAAACTCCAAATATATAGATGAAGTGGAGAAATCTATGACTGTGCTGTTTGCGCTGTTCCATTTGCATCTGTAGTTTTGTTCAAGTCCCAGGCAGCAATGCTCTTTACCTTGCATTCTATCTGAAGTTCTCCTTTGAAGATGCCTAGTTGCAAGTCTCCATGGACTTCCACGTACTTCTCTGCTGCAAAGTAATCCTCATGGATAGGGGAGAAGTTTACAAAGCTTACCCATGTAAACTCTCTGTTCTCTCCCTCTTTGTCAGAGGAGAATGCTGCGAACGACTGAAAGTCCTTGCCTTTCTTGTCTTTCAGCTCCTTGATGCCTTTCTTGCTTACCTTGCCTCGGAACTCCATGCTTCCCTCCAATCGGTCATTGGTAGTGGACTCGTTTACCTCGATGTTGGAGTCGGTGCGAAGGTTCAGGTAGATGTTTCCGTCGTGTTTTCTGATGTACATCACGCCGTTTACCGTTACCTTTCTGCCAGCGGAGTAAGAGGCGGCTGTCTCTTTATTTCCTGGCGCAGACACCGTTACCCATACTTCTTTCGCTGTTCCATCCTTTCCCAGCAAAGGAACAATCATGCCGAAGGAGATGAATTTCTCTCCATCCTTACTCTGCTTCTCTTCTGCGGAACTGCTGATGGTTCCACATGCTGTTACGTTACACTTAATCATATTTTTATTGTTTTATATGTTTATATAAGTATATAATTATTTCTTTATTTATGCGAGGCGTTGGCCTTGTTGCTGCTGTTGCTCTGGGGATTCCGCATCAAATTGCATGGATGCCGTTGCCTGTGCCTTTTCTACATCTTGGCGAGTCATCTTTACTAGATTGCTATTTTCCTCGTCTGGTGATTGCTGTTTAAGCTGGCTTTCGGCTTCTTCCTCGGCTTGTATCTCCTCGCTGCTTCTCAACTGCATGGCTACTGTAAGGGCGGCAGAGAACAGACTTCCTATAAGTGAAGAGATTGGGTCTCTTCCAGAAAGGTCTTCTCCGTTGTTGCTCATTAGCAATGACAACCATTTTGTGGGGTCGTTACTGTTGGTGATGGATGCCAGAAGTGCTTGTGTCGGGTCTGACGCTTGTTGCTGATAGGATGGGGCTTTGCCTCCTGCAAACAGCATTTGACTGCGGTAAGCGGCTAACGCATCGTTTCCATTCTTATCCAGGGCTGCCGCTTGATTACTTCTAACCTCCATTTCAGCGAGGTATAACTTAGGGTCAAACTTCTCCCAATTTCCATTGGCATTGAGGTATTTTGTCTCAAAATGTAAGTGTGGCCCTGAAGAGCGGCCTGTGTTGCCTGAGACTCCTATTTGATGCCTTGCATTTACTATGTCGCCTGGTTTTACGCCAATTTGATTGAGATGCATATAGGTGGTCTGGATTTTTGTTCCATCTTGCCTGTCATACTCGATTACTACATAGTTTCCTGCTCCCTTGTCTTGTTTGCCAACGGTAACAACCTTTCCATTGTCTTCGGTTGCATATACAGGATAGTTTTTCCCTTGCGTGGAGAGGTCCAGCCCTCCATGCTTATGCCCTGGTCTCTGTACTCCAAACTCAGAACTGAGTTTTACGACAGATAAATCAATAGGCAAACCCCAATTGCCTTGCAAGGGTGTTAGGGTTATAACAGAGGTCGTTGACGATTGACCTCTGGCATATCCTGTTACCAATCCTTGGCTTTGGGCTTGCTGAATGCCTATTTGATCATATTTTCCTAGCCCATACTTGTTAATCTCGGATATGAGCTTGGAAGCATAGTCTGGATCTGTGGCGTAGCCGCCAGCCTTGATGCCGTTTGCCCAAGAAACATAATCGGTGGGCGAATAGTTCTGGCAGTGGCTGTAGCGGGATTTCATCAAGACCTTGGAGTGGTCTTCGATGCTTTCCATCACATTGTTGTATCTGCGGAACTTCTCGTTTGGACGGTCATCGCTGTAATAGTCGTAGGCTCCAGTCCAACTGCTGCCAACCTTTACACCGAAGAAGTTGTTGCTCCTTCTTGCAGGGGTAGATGTGCCAAAGCCGCTTTCCAAACCCATCTGTGCCAAGGTGATGGAAGCTGGAATGCCATATCTCTTCTGTTGCTCGATGGCTACCTGGGCATACTGGCTGTAAAACGCTTGCTTGTCTAATGCCATTTATGATAGTTTTATGAGGGCGCACCTTTAGATGCACCCTCGTGTATTACATATGTAGGCCTGTTCTGTGAGTTTCCGTAACGGTTTCCTGTACCTTGTTCTCAGGGGCAGGCTTTTCCTTAATCTCTACTTTCTCTGATTCGCTAACAGCCTGTTGAGATTGCTCTTCTTCCATGCCTCTTTTCAGCATAGGCTCGAAGATGACGGCGGCCAAAGCCCTCTTATAGGCTCCCATATCTTCGGCAAGCCACATCTTTTGCCATTGTTGCTTGTTGATAGGAGCTTGTACACGCTGCCCATTGATGGTGGCAAAGATGAGCTTCTGCTTGGCATCCTGTGCGCTCGATGTTATGGAAGGACGCTCTATGAGCTTCATATCCACATCAACCTTCTTAGGGGTGATAAGGTCTAGCTTGGTGTCAGGATGCTTGGTGGCCATCTCGTAATATCTTTGTGCTAGGGCATTGTGGACTATTGCCTGTTTGTCCGTCTTGATTACGTTGTAGAACGTGTTCAAGTGCTCCTTGGCAGGATATACAGAGAAAGAAGGCTCGTTCTCTGGCTTGATGAAGAAGGCATATCTACCGTTGTCATCCTTGATGGCTTGGAAGTTCTTGATGATTACTTCTTTCTTTGGGACGGCTTGTTTCTCTACATCAAGTGTATGATGGGGAACCAACTCATACTGCTTCAAGTTGTTGAGCGTGACTTCTTTCCCTTGGAAATAGGAGTTTGGCTTATTCAATCCAAGTGAACCACCGGCATTATAGAACCTCACATCGTCAATGCCTTCTTTCTTCAAGGCTATGGTGATTCTGTCCTTTCTCATGCCAGGAACCTCGTTGTTCACTTCCAAGGATGCTCCAGCAGGGAGAATGACATCTGCTTCTTTTCGCAAGATGTCTTTTACCACTACTATTTCCTTGGTCTCTATGTTTGGCAGCTTGGCCAAGTCTTGGGAGATGGAATATTTTGATGGTTTCTCCATCGTCTTTCCTGGAAGCTGTCCACGGATGGATTCATAGTCAACCTTTCGCTTTGCCACAAGGTTGTCAATGGTCTCTACAGCATTGTTCACATCTCTTTCTACTATTCCCAAGAGTTTTGGATTTTCCTTTATCTCTCGTTCCCAATAAGGAATAAGTTTCTCATTCTCCTTTGAGAGTATGGCAGGAAGTCCCTGGCGAGCCATCATAACTCCTGCTGCAAGTTCTCTCACCAGTTGCTCATGCTTGGCATCGTCCTCTGGGAGGAGGTTGTTTCTGCCCGAACGGTCAAGACGGTTCTCTGTACCTGTGGCTGCAACCACGGCTCTGTAGATGTCGTTTGCTTTGTAAAGGGCAGCCATCTTTTCATTTCCAACTTCGCCTTTCATGCCGCTTACGACAATCTTGTCTTCCTTGGAATCGTATTTGGCATCTTGCAAAACCATCACTCGCTCATATTGCATACCGCTTTGCTTGGCCACTTCCTTGGCAGTGGCGTATGCTTTGTTCAGTATTGCTTTTGCGTCGAAGCTTTGGCTGACTGTCTTCTTTGATTCCAACTGGTCGCATATGGCTACTCGTTCTCCTGCTCGGATGAGTTTTGGAAGGTAGGTGTCAAGTGCTTGATGTGGAAATCCTGCAAGATGGAAGTCTTTACTTTCATTCATCTTGGTCAGGGTGATTCCCAACACTTCCGAACCTCGCTTGGCATCCTGCTTGTACATCTCATAGAAATCGCCAATGCGGAACAATAGAAGTGCATCGGGATGCTTGCCCTTCAACTCTTTCCATTGTTTCATAATAGAAGAGTATTTCCCTTTTTGCTCTTTCTCGTTTTGTGAAAGCTGCGCTCCCTTGTTCTTCAGAATTTCCACGTAAGCGTCATGGTTGTTGGCGTTCATGGTGGTTTGCTCCACATTGTAGATGTTCTGCATAACTCGTGTGGCATGTTTGGTATAGAAAGACTTCTCGTCATCAGGAAGTTTGTCAAACTGCTTGCTGGTGATGACTTCGTCCTTATCCATGGCGTTCTGATACCCCCAACTAGTCCAATGGAACTCCATGCCTTTCTCGTTCTGCTTTACAGGCATGTGGTTCTCCTTGGCAGGATTATAATAAGTATAGACATTCGTCTTATACTTGTTGGCATCCGAATTGAGGTTCATCATAATGTTGTTGTAGGCCGTGATAGGGGTGTGGGTGTTGATGAACTCTGCATTACCTTTCTGGGATTTGTTCATCCAAATTCCCTCATTCTGCTTGGCAGCAGATAATGCTCCAACGAGAAGGGCTGCATGGGTAAGGGCTTTGGCTGTCGCCTCGCTGACCTCTTTTGATTCCTCTTTTTTCTCTTGTTGCTCTTTCTTCTCTTCTGCTGCGGCTTGATTTGCCTTGTCCTTTTCCTGCTTGTCTTTCTCGGCTTCTTGCTTATGGTGTTCCTTGTGAACCTTTTCTTTCACAATGGATGAAGCCTTTTTCTCTGCTTCTTCCATAGGAACACCTGTGGATGCTATCTGTTTGGCCTTACCTACGACATCTGTCTGGATATAGCTGTCTTCACGAGGAGTTTTCTTTTCCTCGCTCGCCTTTCTTGCTTGATATTCAGTTGACAACTCTTTGTATATGGCAGACATGTTTTCTGCCTTGCTGAGAGCAAAGTCGTAATCGTGGACATAAGTTTCTATGAAAGAACCATCATTTAACTTTTCTCCTACTATGACTTTGTTGTCGCTAGCGTCATAGTGGTAATCTAGAGCCTTCCCATTCGGCATGGTGAATTGAGGTGTCAAGTCTTCTCGAAAGCTCTTGGCTACAGCCTTTGCCTCTGGGGATGGAATCTCTACTAAAGGCTTTACGCCTTTTTCCAAGCCCATCTGCTGGTCAATGAACTTCACTGCATAGCTTGGAGTCTTTGGCATACCGTAACGCTCGATGGCCTCTCGGATGTCATTCTCACTGTACTTTCTCAACAAGTTGTAGGTTCCACCTACTGAATTGTTATATACAACAGCATAGTTCTCATCATCAATGAGAACATCATCACCATAGTCTGGTGTCATGCTGGTCTCTACATGCTCCAAGTCCATGCTGTCACCTTGATCATATTCTTTCGCCAGGGCAAGGATGTCTTCATAGTTCTCGGCATCCTTTAGTTTGTCAAACTCGGCGGTCTCGGATTCCATCTGAAAGTAGTTGTAGGACGAGAAATATTTCTTCTCATCCTTTGGGTCAAGCTGTATGGTCTGACCTTGCTCCTGGTAGTCATTTCGAGAAAGAACCTTGTTCATATTTTCTTTTTCCATGAGAAATTCTTTTCCAAATTTTTCCTCGATGTTGTTATGGTAGGAGGTTACCACCTCCTCGGCTTGTTTGATTCGATGAACAATTTGGCGTTTTGCGTCATTGTCCACAACATCGGGATATAATGCGTTGATGTTTGAATACGCTGCCTCTATGTTGTAGAGGCTTCTGCCTTCCTTGTGACTATAGCGGAGGTTAGGCAAGAAGTCTGCTCCTGCTTCTATGATTTCCTTGTTGGATGCTTGATTTATCCAAGCTCCTACATTAGGATTCCCCTTGTAATAGTCTCGTAGCTCGGGAAGAGTCTTCACAGACAAAACTGTATGCTCACTGTTGGGAGTGGAAGTTATAGTTTCCATCAATGAAGTGAAGTAGTCCTTTCCTTGTGAAAGGATTTCAGTCTTTGTCTCTTTTTCCTGGAATTGCTTCATGTTTGAAAGCTCTTCCCACACATAGCCTAAGTTTTGGTTTATGCCCTGGCTGTGGTCATAGTTAGTGCAGTGAACTTTTTCCTCACCTTCTGATGTTTTATATGCAACTTCAAGAGTGTCTTTCTCTTTGTTGTAGTCAACGGTGAGAATGTCGCCAGAGGGCATTGTAATCTTGTTGTTGACGGAAGGCCATACCTTGGCTATGACCTCTTTCTTAGCATCTTCCTCCTTCAGGTCTTGAAGTTGTTGCTCATTCTTGTTTTTTTCTTCCACACCATCAAGAGAACCATCCAACAGGGCCTTTTCTCCTAATTTTCGGCGTTGCTCGTCGATGTGTTCTAAAACCATCTTGGATGATTTGTTCACATCTGACATCACCGACTTCAAGAACTTCGGGTCTTTCTTCAACGAACCTATCCAATTTTGGAGATAAGCTATGTTGTTCTCTCGTATTCTGCTATCAAAACCCATGGCATTGCCTATGAGGGCTGATGTAAGCTCCGCAATAAGTTCTTCCTTGGCGTATTGGTCTGAGCCAAATTGGTCTATCTTTACGATGCCATCACGACCAAGGCGTGATTCGTGACCTGTGGAGTGAGCCATCTCATGAATGGTGGTGCCGTAAAACTCCATTCCGTCCTTGAAAACATCCTCTGGGGTATTGCTGATATTGAACTGCTTTTTGGAAGGAACTACTATCTGGTCTCTTTTGGGACTATAGAAAGCGGATTCATTGAACTTCTCGTATTCTATAGGACACACCCAAGACTGTTCTTTCAGGAGGTTATCGAAGGCCTCGTTCTTGTACATTCCTACCTCGTCCTTGATAGGCTCTGACTTGAAACGCTTCAAGATGGCATCGTATTTTTCTTTGTTGACCTCTTCCAGGTTGGTTTGGTCTATGTTCCATTCGTTATATACCTTCAGATAAGGGCGAACGGTGCATTCGGCTTGCTCCTCCTTTGTCATGTTACGATAGTCGCTTTCTGACAGTTTCTTGCCGTCCTTGTCCTTGATTCGCAAGTCCCACTTGAAGATAGGAATACTGTGCTCGCCTTTCTTGATCATGCCTCCTGCATCCCTTATCTGTTTGATGGTAAGGTAAACTGGCATTCTGTAATGCTCCATCGTGGTGTGGATTTGGCACAGGAAAGCATTGCTGCCTGTATAAGGGCGACCCACGAGATTCTGAGGCAAGCCGAACTGGGCTGTGCGCCCATCCGTCCAACCTTTCTTCCATTTGCTTTCCTTCATTTGTTCCATTCTTGCGATGAGCATGTCGGAAAACTTCTGAAGGGCGTTGTCTATTCGGTCAACTTTCCCTTCCTGCTGCTCCGAGGCTTGTTGAGATGATTCTTTTTTTGCCATTGTATTTTTTTATTTATTGGGTTGTTTTTTATTTCCAATGGCAAAGTAACTGATTAAATACAAGATAGGTGGTATAAAAACGATATACCTTTTTATTTAACATATTCTTTTTCTATAGATATTTATGTAAACGATTATAAATGAGGCTGCTCGCCCCCTTTAACCCCTCGGTGTTAATGCAAGGGGATAGATTATTGAGGTAGATGTAAAACAAAAGCGATACTCCGACTTGGAAATACCGCTCTAACTTAATGACAAACTAAAACCTCCCGATTCTCTCGAACCAGGAGGTATTTCTAAAATTAATATAACTGGCACTTAACACCTATTTAATACCCATTGATTGGGTTGTTGTTTCTTCTTGGCTCATATGCTGCTCATAATTCTGCGATGCCAATGCCTTGTTCTCATCATACTTGCGAAGGACAGCATTCGCCAATGTGTTGATAGGGATGGCTCCCTTGTTGTAAGCGTCTGCAGCATCTCTTGATATGTTGATGACGCTAGGCACGCCGTCGATAGTGGCTATCATACTGCTTCCCTTCATCGCTGGATTCACTATTCTTGAATTCAAGGGCTCGTCAGGATAAACCTTGTAGGTCTTTGACACATTGTTGCTCTTTGCTAAACCATCGCTGATGGCTGCATGACCAGCTTTATTCAAGATGTTTGCACCTCCAAATCCAATAAGCAACAGCTTCAGGAGAGGACTCTTTACGAACATTCCTCCCACTATGGCAGCCAATGGCATCAGGTTGTCCTGAAGCTTTAGGTTTGGAGTCTTTCCTGTGAACATTCCTATAATCATATCAGGAAGCATGGCCAATACATAGCCTAGATTCTTGCCGATGTCCCCAAATCCATTAAGGCCTAAGCTCTCAAAGGCATTGCCCCAACCATCTATATTTGGCTTTTGCGTAGTATTCTGTGTTGTACCGTTTGCTTCTGTTCCCATTACGCCGTTTTGCGCATAAGGCCCCGAAGCGTAAGGGGATGCCGTTGGGGTTGCCTGGGGAGAGGAAGTTGGATGCTTACGAATTGATGACTTGCCAGGATTGTTTATCTGGTCATTGAGCGCAGACATGTTTTTGTCCAATGTCCCCTTTTGGGCATGAGCTGCATTCTTGGAGGATCGTTGCTCTACGGCAACTGCTGCCCTTGCATAGTCATAGGCTCGTTGACTCACTTCCTTCAAGGTCATCTTCTTGCCTCCAAACATCCTTACTTGTTTTTGCTCTCTACACATTTCCATGGCACAGGCGTAGAAAGAGGATGCCAACGCCCTGTTTTGCTTGCTGCTGTTGCTCAACATCCAAGCTGGAACTTTGCTGTTTCCGTTGAATGGCACACACTGTTTGGAGAGATTGTTCTTGATGGTGGAGAGAAGCTTTTGGGAATTACCCTTGTGTTCCGCCAATAGGGCGTTGCTTTCTTTCTTTATGGTTAAAGATGTGTTTGGGGGTGGCAATTTTATCTTTTTTGCAAGTCCACTATTGATGTTCATCATCAATTCCGTGCCATTCTTTTTGTATCTCTTTGCTCCGGCCTGTATTTTTGCAGAAGCATTCTCGTCACCAAAGATGGTACGGTTATCCTTCTTCTCTTCATCCTCAGTTCCCCATAGCTTGCCATAAATATGGAGACCTCCTTGGCAAATCTTGTCGGTTATCCACCAACCTGCAGCTTTTTGACTTACCTTTACCACACCCTTGGCTACGGAAGAAGTTGCCTTTCCTACACCTCCTGGGGTGAGTGCTGCATCTATTCCGTAACCAGCAATCGTTCCTGCTGTTTTTGAAACAACGGATGGATTGTAATATTTTTCCGCTTGTTCATCAACCTTTTGCCCAATGGCTCCTTTCTTTAGGCTACCAAAGTCGCCCATGCCAAGAATGCTCTCCGAAAAGGCTTTCTTGGCTATGTAAGTTGCGGTGTTGGCAGGAACCTGCTCCCTAGCTAATTGTTCCACCATCAATTTTTGAAGGCGATTGGCACAGTAGTTGTTGGCGTAGTTTTCCAACGCCTTGGAGTCTCTACCGCCATTTTTCGCAACAAGGCTTTCATAGAAAGATGTAACGAAAACGCTGTAGTCTTTCACTATCTTGGGGTCTTTGAACCAACGTTCAGAAGTCCTTGCAGCCAACTCGTCGAGCGACTTCTTGGTAAGTTGCTCTGCATCGTTCAACTTGGTGAACGAATTTGAAGCGGCACCAAAGTTAGGCAGTCTCTGAAGAGATTCATTAAGTTTTATGGCAGCGTTCTTCTGCTCTTGAAGGATTTTCTTTCGCTCCTGAAGAAGAGTGGCTGCCATATACTTGCTATAGTATTGCTGAAGACAATAGTCTATTTGGGATAAATCCTGTAAATTATTACCTTTTGCCATATTGTTTGTTGTTTACATTCCAAGAAGTTGACTGCGTGCCTGACTGATGGCCTTACGATATACCGTCATTTGCTTAGGGTAGAAACGTGACAGCCATTCATCCATGGACATCTCGTCATTGAAGAACTTCATGGCGAGTTGTCTGGTTATCTCGATGGCATTCTCGCCTTTTTCCCTTCCGTTAAACCAAGCTTTTGTCCAACAACGGATTCCTTGGTTGTCATAGTAAACGGAGGCGGTGCGTTCAACATCGTAGCTTTGTATGTCTATCTCAAGGTCTTTCAAAGGATCGGCGGTCAATCCGTCTTCTGAAGCTTGTGAAAGAAGTTTTTTTTTTCATTTTCGTCCCATGTCTCAGGATATATGTTGTGGTTCAGTGCCAGATAGCTGAGAAAATCATGGATAAGGATATCCTGAATTTTCTCGGCTAGGGGAACACTTCTTTCTGATAATCCGAGAGGGTTGGCTACGGATGGTATGCTCTCAAAGAAATAATTCTTGGAAGCTGCCTGGGCAAAGATGTTGCGTAGGGATGCTTCTGCCCTTGGAGGAGGATTGTAAGCCCTGTTCCTTAAGTCGTTCATGTAGCTTGGAAGCCATCTGAGCATGAGCATCAAGATGGAAACATAGTCCTTGTCGAAACTGTTTTTTATGTTTTTTGTTCCCAAGGATTCTTCAGTAGGCTGTTTTTGGATTCCCATGGCGGCGAGTTGCTGGATGTTAGCCCATATCATGGAAAGAAAAACCATCGGGTCAATGTCTTGTCCATTGAATCGTATGCCGACATGAAGGAAATCGCCACTTTTGGCAATTTTATCACCTGCGGAAACGCTTTCACCATATCCTGTATATGCTTCTGCTAGATGCCCATAAGTAACTTCGTACTTCCCATATTTGGCTACGATGTAATTGTCATGAAGCGCATCGTTTCCTGCGCCAACAATCATACCAGAGGCTACTGCGTACAAATCTCTGTTCTTAATGGCGAAGTCAACACCTAGATGGTTAAATTCCTCGCCTGTCATGGGGTGACGCTGTTTGCCATATCCTAGTGTGGTTGGAAGCTCTTCTTTCTCCTCCAAGGCGAATGGCATCATGTAACCACTTCCGGATTCGAGGAGCATATCTTTAAAATTTTCTTTCATCTTATCTGTGATTTTTAATAGGAGATTGCTCTCCTGTATCTAATTATAGTCTTCTCATGCGAATAACAGTGTTCTCTTCTTCAACAGGCATCTCTGCTGTCTGAAGAGGTATTTGTTCGGTAACGTTCGCACGTGATTGCTGTTGTTGCTGATTTTGGTGTTGAGAAGCTGCCTGTTTTCCGTTTATGTTGTGTAAGGTCATTCCTCCCAGCAATAAACTGGCAGCTTTTCCCATCCAACCAAATCTACCGAACATCATATAGGCAGAAAGCAACAAACTGGCAATGTTCATCTTGCTCACGTTTCCACCGGACACTTGGCTTACTGCATTGTTCATGCCGTTCATCAAGGCATTCATTGAACCACCGCCTTGTTGATTGGTCATCTGCATCTGTGCCATGGATGGATAGGATTGCGCTGTTGGATCGTAATAGCCACCGTTGCCATTGGAAACCATACCGTTGCCTGAAAAGAAATTTCCAGCAAACTGCTTTCCGTCTTGGTACAGGCCGATTGCTTCATTGCCTATTCCTGCCACACCGTTTTTAAGATTATGGTAGAGTTCCTGCCCCTCGTCGAAGGTAGCTCCTCCTGCTCTTTTGATTGAATCATAGGAACCTTCGCCAAAAAGAACGTTGACTGCTTTCTCCGAGATTGACTTTTCGTTTCCGTAAGCATCCTTTTGGTCGCCGAATGCTAATCTTGATGCTGTGTCAACAAGTCCTTTTTCCTTGGAGTCATCCCCCAGTAACTTTTCTTTCGCAAATGTTAATGCACCTTTGTTGTAACCGAAATAGGGGAGGGACACAGCACCTGCTACAAGGGAGGCCTTAGGATGCTTGGCGACGAACTCTGCTGTTCCTTTTACTGCGTGCGCTCCTGTTTTTACCGCACTCTTCACATAAGGGGCTGCTACCTTTGCTCCTGTAAGAATATGTGGGGCAGCGGTCTTGGCTCCTTTTAAGGCTGTTTCCAACAATGTTTTCCAATTTGCCATAATTTTGTGTTTGAAGATTAATATTCTGGATAATTCATCTCAATGATGGCTCTGACCTTATGGCTCTCTGCCTTTGGTGTTGGCATGATGCCACCATTCACTGCGCTGCATAGCCAGGCTTGTGTGCCTGGGTTCTCCTGTACTTCCGTAGAAGTCCAATACCAACAGTCTGCATCCAAGCTGATAGGTTGTCCTCCGCATCTCTTTATGATGGGATTGATGGTCTTGGCTGCACTTTGCAGCAATCGTTGTTCTGCCACGCTTGGGATGTGGTCGCTTTGCCCATACTCGTGGAAGTTCATCATCCTCATGGCTATCGGAGAGCCATGGCCAGTTTCATTGTCATAGCTTTGATACATGGCAACGGTATTGGAGAAGCCATCGAACTTGGTGATGTCACCGCTCGTTCCGTTCTCCATTCCTATGGAGTCACAGAACATGCCGCTTGTTTCCTCCAGGTTTACCGCCAACACAGGATGATCTTTCGTCTTTTCGGCAAAGACTACTCCCACGGCTTTGCGCTTGCTTTGGTTGAAATAGGTTGCCGTGTCCATGCAGGTATGGTCATCGCAAAGGACATATCCTATATGCAAGTCCGGGTCGTATGGCTCATGATTGTCGCAGGAGGTCATGAAGGATGCCATCATAAGCATCCCCATGACAAAAGTTGTTATCTTTGTTTTCATTTTACACCTTATTATATTATAGGGGAACTTTCACGCCAAAGGATGCTCCTGTTCTGAACGTGTCCTTTCCTCTGATTACTACATCTTCCTTCACCTGGAAGAACAGGCTCCAACCGTTGTAGAGGTTATAGGTATGCTCGTAACCTACATGTCCTGCGG
>ULOV01001375.1_pt1 | contig 25052 bp, 12 predicted proteins | sample 1952871 | NCBI WGS metagenome assembly ULOV01 (sample SAMEA4835612, study PRJEB28245) | human gut metagenome | biome: gut microbiome; material: fecal sample | place: Denmark | collected 2008
TTTTTAAACTTAAAGATATGACATTCTCACAGTTAACGCCGGGTACTAATATACACGTACTCGAGATTACAGGTACTTTTAAAAAGAGTACTACATACAGTTTAGGTAAAGTAGTAAGTGTATCAAAACCCTACGATGAACCATTGCCACCAGGTCAGTTTCCAATGCCTATGCAAAATAGGCGTAAGCTTGTAGATTTAGTTATCTCTTGTGACGGTGAGCAGAAGAAACTGTCAGTATCTGAAGATAAAACAATGATGACCGATTCTACCATCGGACTTACTATAGCTACAGATAAAACTCAAATTGTAGATATGGTTAAGCAATCCTATAATGACTGTAAAGTTAAAAAGGAAAGCGTATTAAAATACGATGAAGAGATGAGGAGATGTGAAGACATCTTAAAATTACTTAATACAACTCCGGACATAACAACCAATGTGACAAAAGATTTCAAAGAACTTGATGAATTAAAAGCTGAAGTGAAAGAGCTTAAGCAACTTTTACAAAATGTAACTACTGTTCGTCCAGAGGTTAAAATAGAAACCCCCTCATCTGAGGAGAAACAAATTGAAATCTAAAACACAAAGGTTGGCTATTTAGTCAACCTTTTTTATTTTAATATTATATGAGTACATACAATAATAAATACGATATATTAGCAAGTACAATTGCTCCAAATCCAGCATCAGTTAAATATTGGGCTGATTTAGCATCTAATCCAAATGGCGGTGACTTAAAGTACTTTGATGGTAAGGAATGGAAATATGTTAATAATCAGGCTACATCAGATATTAAAGTTCTGAGAAATGATCTTACTTCCGAAGTAAACAGAGCTACTAGCCGTGAGAATGAAATAGAAGCTAAGGTTGATGCTTTAATTGGTGATGCTCCTGAGATTATGGATAGCTTACCTGAGTTAATAGATGTTATTAACAATCATGCAGAAATTATTGAAGGTAAGGTAGATAAAGTATCTGGTAAAGGTCTTTCTACTAATGATTATACTACTGCGGAAAAGAATAAGTTAGCAGGTATAGCAGCTAATGCAAATAACTATACATTGCCTACTGCTTCTGATTCTACTTTAGGTGGTATTAAAACAGGTTTTGTATCTACTGATACTAAGAAGGCTGTTAAATTGCAAGATGGTAAAGCTTATGTAGAAATAAATTCTACTAACATTGAAATTAATGATATACCTAATGCTGAAAGTTTTTATTCTTATGGTGTATCTTGGCAAACAGGTTCATTGAATGCAACTTTAGCTAGAATTGGTAATTTAGATTTACATCGTACTTTACCAATCCAGAATAAGATGAGAGGATGTACCTTAGCAGATGATGGTACAGTAAATCATTATTTCAAAGATGACTGGTCTGCTAATGAAGATGGTACGCCCATTAAGAAAGATGGTAGCGATGGTATGGTAATGATTGAAATACCTGAATTCTATGTAAAATGCCAAAGTAAGAATGGTATAGATAGTATGAGTATTTCAGAATATGCATTAGATGGTTATACTCTTGTTAAGAAACAATATGTATCTGCTTATGAAGCTACTGTAGATAGAACTAAATCTGATACTTTGAAATTAGCTTCTGTAGTAAACACTACTGCTAATTTTAGAGGTGGTAACAATGATGCATCAAAAGATGAAGCAGAGAATACTCAATTGGGTATGCCGCTAACTGCAACTACTAGGGTTAATTTTAGAAAATATGCTAGAAATAGAGCTGCAGGTTCTAAATGGAATATGTTGGATTTCTTTGCAACAAATACTATTTGGTTACTGTATTCTATTGAATATGCAAATTGGAATTCTCAATTAGCCTTTAATGAAAAATTATCTAACGACGGTTTTAAACAAGGTGGTTTAGGTAGTGGTGTTACAAATGTTACTGGTAGTGATTGGAGTACTTTTAATAATTATTATCCAATCATTCCTTGTGGTACTAGTGATGCTCTTGGAAATAAAACCGGTGAAGTTGAATATACTTTACCTTCTACTTTTAAACCAGACAATGTAGTAAAAGTAAAAGTACCTAGATATAGAGGTATAGAAAATCCATTCGGACATATTTGGAAGAATGTTGACGGTGTTATTTTTGATATTAAATCTGATTCAGATGGTGGTACTAGTACTATATACTTAGCAAAAACTGAAGCTGATTATGGTGACACTGTTACTGAAGGTTTTAGTGAATTAGGACAATTACCTAGAAAAGGTGGTGCTATCTCTGATACTTACTTGGGCACATTCATCCCATCAGAAGTAACAGGAGCTAGTTCTACTACAGGTAGATGCGATAACTTCGAAACCATTATAGCTAGTTCTTCTTTAAGAACTTTGTTCTACGGCGGTACTGCTCTTAGCGGCGCTGGTGCCGGTCTCGGTTCTTGTAGTTCGATTGGTACGGTCGGTCATGCGGCTGCTCATTATGGTTCGCGTTTAGTATATAGACCGTAAACATTTATAGGTTGATGTCAAGTAAAAAACAGCAGTAATGCTAATAACAGCACTAATGCCAGTCTCAGTTATTGTAATTCGAATAATACAGTCAGTAATACGAATGCTAATTATGGTTCACTTAAAATTTCTTTTTGTTTTGACATGACCTTGGCTCTTGCCAAAAAACAAATAATAAAATCAGCGGTGTTAGTAGTTTCGACGAACGCTCCTCTTATCACAATTTTAATGAAAAGAGTTTCTAATATATTTGAAGGTATCATAAATTATAATAACATCTTGTATGCAGATGAAAAAGCTCGTAAAGGGAAATTACATTCATATGGTGTTAAACACCATGATAGAAATCGTGAACGTAATCTTCATAAGCTACAGGATGCCTTAACAAATTTAACTTACAAAACTTCAGAATATAGTTTATTCACAATTCATGAACCAAAAGAAAGATTAATATATAGATTGCCATACTTTCCAGATCGTATAGCTCATCATACACTTATGAACTATTTAGAGCCTATATGGGAGAAGATATTTATTGCACATACTTATGCTTGTAGAAAGAATAAAGGTATTCACAAAGCAGCACAAGATATAAAGAAAGTACTGAGGAAAGATGTAGTTAATACTCAATATTGTTTAAAATTAGATATTAAGAAATTCTATCCTTCTATAGACCATGAGATTCTTAAGTCCATAGTAAGAAGAAAAATAAAAGATACTAAAGTATTAAAATTATTAGATGAAATAATTGATTCAGCACCAGGAGTACCTATTGGTAATTACTTATCACAGTACTTTGCTAATCTATATCTAGCTTACTTTGATCATTGGATTAAAGAATGTAAGAAAATAAAATACTATTTCAGATATGCTGATGATATAGTAATCTTTAGTAAAAATAAAGAGAGTTTACACACTTTAATCAAAGATATAATAGAATATTTAAATATCAATTTAAAACTAACAGTAAAGAGCAACTATCAAGTATTTCCTTTAGATTCAAGAGGATTAGACTTTGTAGGATATAAATTCTATCGTACTCATACATTACTTAGGAAAAGTATCAAACATAGGATGTGTAAATGTTTATCTAGGTTATACAATAAGACGTATAGTAATTCATATGCTAGACGTAAAGTATGTTCTTACTTCGGTTGGTTGAAGTTTTGTAATTCTATCAATTTTTGTAAAAAGTTAGTATTAAGGGTTTGTAAGAAATATAATCTAACAACACCTGAAATATTTGCACCTAAGAAAGATATTATATCAAATGTCTTAGATAAGAAATTAAAGTTTATAGGTTATAAAATCTATAATAAGTATTTTAAATTATATGTAATTACTAATAAACTAATTAGTGTTACATCTAAAAGTAGATTATTATTAAGTTTAATGAGAAATATTATAAGTACTTATATAATTATAATATTTCATAAAAGATATAATGCATATGAAATCTTGCTATAGTGAACGTCCTGAAATGATTCAAAAGTTAGATGATAATTCTTACGCTTTTAATTATAATATTGAAGAAGTAAAGAAGGACGATAATACATATTATGAATGTGAACAAGTAATTATTAATGAATCTAATATCAATGATGATTCCATTATTCGTGATGTATTACTTAATAATTGGGATGTTAATCAACAATTGAAAATGGTTAATGATTACTTTGCATATAAATTGGGTCTCAATAAAGATGAAATCTGTAAAACTAGATATGAGAATTTCTTAGAGTTTAGATCTAAACTTAAAACAAGTGTAACTAAAAGTATAATCTAATGGAACTCAGATTAGATAGAATATTTCGTACTAATGAATATACTATTGGGGAGTTATATGTAGATGGTGCTTATCTATGTGATACACTTGAAGACCCAGTGAGACCATTACCTGAAGTGTGTCCTAATACACCTAAAGGAATTGCATGTAAATGCAAAGAAAAGGTGTATGGGGACACAGCTGTACCTGCTGGTACATATGAGGTGAAATTAAGCTATTCTAACCGTTTTAAGCGCATTATGCCTGAGATACTTAATGTACCTCATTTCTTAGGTATACGTATTCACAAAGGCAATAAAACAGCTGATACTGAAGGATGTATACTAGTAGGTACTTGGGATGGTATGAAAGAAGATTGGATATCTAATTCTACTGTAGCTTATAACAAGCTTATACCCCTACTTCAGAAGGCGATGGATGATAAAGAACAAATAACAATAACAATAAATAACTTATAAGTATGAAGAAACATTATGAAACACATGTAGAAGATACAGATAAGCTTATAAGTGTAGCAGGTCCTGTATTAGATTATAAGTCTTGGTATGAACAATACAGGAAATTAATGGAAGAACAAGCTCAACGTAAACATGGTCTTTATACCCCTACTTCAGAAGGCGATGATGATGATTTCCCATCTATACCTGGTATGATTGCAAGGTATTCAGCATTAGGTCTTACTAATGAGCAGATGGCTGCCAATCCTGTATGGGTAGATAAGACAGGTAATGGGCATGATTTGCAAATGAAGAATTTCGCTTGGAAGGAAGGATCGGGTATTAGTGATATTTATCCCGGCGCACTCGTTTTTGACGGAGTAGACGATTATGGTGTCTGTGATAACTTCCCTATTCTGACTAAGGAAAAGGGATATACGGTTGTGGCGTTGAGACAGTGGATTACATATAATCCAAATGCAATATCTGCTATAGCGACAAACGCATCCGATCAATCTTTTAATGGTGCGTTCACTTTTGAAAATTACAATAAAGGAGCAGAGCAAACTATTTCGTATGGAGCTACTCAAATATCATTACAATATTCAAAATCTCCTTTTTCTTGGCAAACAACATCTAAGTATAATGGATTTAATATTGCCAATGGAAACAAAGATGCGACAAATTCACTTGTTTTAGGCAGGTCATATCCTCAAAGAAATGAATTTGCTAATTTTGCTATCTGGGAACTTGTATTTCTCGACCACGATGCCACCGAAGAAGAACTGACCAAGATCAAAGACTACTTCGTCAAAACCTATCCCTGGCTCTTCCCCGACCAGGCATGGACAGTGGTAGGCAAAACCAACGAGGACGAAGATCGTGCTACTATTGCCAACATTACGGGCAATGGTAATGATCTTGTGCTGTCGAATTTTGGGTTTGCAGAAGGGAGTGGGTATGGGTTGTATTATCAATATTTTGGTAATGAATTTAAGGCAACCAATGGAGAAATAGAAGGTGGAGGATGGAATATTATTGATAACTATAATATTTCTCATGATAAACGAATACCTATTAATTCTATTGGTAAGTGTTTTTGGGGTAATAAAGCGTTAGTAAATGGTATTAAACTACGGTTTAAACTTACTGGCATGACAGAAGGTGATGTTCTTGCTTTTGGTTATGCCGCTACATATAATCTCACATATACATCCGATGGAATCTATGCCATAGATTTACCTCCTGTTGATAAGTCATATGGGTTTTCATTGCAATCTTCTTTAACAGAAAATCTTCCAACCACCCCAGTTACCATAGAACTCTTACCATTTGAATACGAAGGCTACCTGGTTACTGATGGGGTGGATGATAAGATAGTTTCGTCAGTTTTTGGAATGGGTAAGGTTTTTACGATTGTTGGGGATTGGAAGTTTATTGATAATAAAAAGAGTGATACTGGTTTAGTAAAAGGGTCTAGTTTTTATATCTACAACACAATGATTGGACTTGATCTTTTTATTAATTCAGGATCAGTAAAAAATAGTCTTGACGGAATTAAAAGTATTAATGCTGTATGTTCAGATGGTAGGATCTATGATCCGAATTGGGATGAAATACTGGCAAATACAGGTAATGTAGTTGGTTCTAGTGGTATGTTGGAGGTATCGAGTAGTGGTGGTAGGTTTGATCGAATAGCTTTTAAGAACTTTGCAATTTATCCAAGAATCCTCTCCAAAGACGACTGTATCAAAGCATATAACTACCTCCAAACCCTAAAAGCAAAGTAACATTAAAAATTAATTGGATATGAAATACGCAATAGTAAACATCGTATGGGCAAAGTCCCACGGAATAGAAGTCCTACCGGAAATGAGGACAAGTGTAGACCAAAGCAAGGTAATCTTGCATGAGGAATACCTTGTACCCTTCGATGATGAAGATTTTCCTCGCTATAGTTTTAGCGATCCGTCTTTTGTCGAACTACTGAACAGTGAAGAATGGACTTATCCAGAAGGAGAACAACCAGTAATCAACCAGCAGTTCAGCAAATTGCTCGCATTGGATGCTTTAGACTTGGAAGCAAATTCAGAGATTAACACTTACAACTTAACTCCTTCAGAGGCATTGCAAGTAAAAGAAAGACACCCCAAATGGAAAATAGGTATAGATGTCGTTAAAGGACACAGATACCAATATGGTGAGGATCTTTGGGAAGTATTGCAAGGTCACAAAACACAGGAAAATTGGAAACCCTCTTTGGAAACAGCCTCCCTTTGGAAACGGGTTGATGAAGAACATGAAGGTACTATAGATGATCCTATTATTTATATTCCACCTATGGAAATATTCAAAGATAAATATTATATCCAAAATGGTATAAAATATAAATGTACAAGAAATAGTGAACAACCTCTTACACATGATTTGTCAGCTCTTGTTGGATTGTATGTAGAAACTATTTAAAATAATTAATTATGACATTTAATTCATTAAATACAATAATTGATGATATCATAATTACTGTGAGGGATAGCGATGTTAGCGAAAGTGAAAAGCTATCCCGTATACAGATAGAGCAATGGATACATCAATATAGAGCATATTTAATTAAACAGGATCTAGATAAGGGTAGAGATATAAATCCAGAGTATATACAAACTATTGGACCTTTACACATATCCAAAGTAAGTAATTGTACTGGTGGTTATAACTACAAATCAGATGAAGAGATACCTAATTTCATTGACTTACATTTTGGTTTAGGTTTGGTTGCTGTAAAAGATATGAATGGTGATTTAATTCAACTTGGTACAGAAACCAAAGCTAAATATCAAGTAAGTAGAAAATATACTTGCAGTGATTACATTGCTTATATAAAAGGCAATCATCTGTATATACTTGGTCCTGAACACTTAGAATATGTTAAAATAGAAGGTATATTAGAAGATCCTACCCAAGCTGGTGAGTGTTTTGATAGAGATGATACTCCATATCCAGTACCAGCAAATATGATACCTACGATTAAACAAATGATATTTGAAAGAGAATTGAATATCATGTTACGAGTCCCTAGTGACACTACGAACAATAGTACAAACGACGTTAACAACGAACTGAATGCAAGAAACTAAATACAATAGAAAAGCTTATACGATTGCTGACTTCTATGATAGTTATTGTAATTACGTAGAAGACAATCCACTATATCAGGTTTCTTATAAAGTATTTAGACAAATTGTTTCAGATTACTTTAGATACTTAAGAGACGAGATAATTGAAAACGGAAAAGAAGTCAGATTACCTTGTAGAATGGGTACATTATCCATAGTAAAGCATAAACCTAAAGAATATACTGGCAAAAGTTTGAGAATGGATTATGCTGAAAGTAAGAAGTATGATAAGATCATATACCATTTGAATGAACATACTGGGGGATACAAATATCGTTTTTATTGGAATAAACAGAATATGCTTACTAAGAATAAAACAAAATATCAATTGATAATGACAAGAGATAACAAGAGACATCTGGCACAAATATTAAAGAATCATGTAAGAGATTACATAGAATTGTAAGAAGACTATGATAACGAAATTAACATCAACAAAAACTGTCATAGCTAAGATAATCGCAGATCTTGATTTAAAAGAAGATGATATAAAGATCACCGATATACGAGAATGGATTGCTGAAGGAATGGAAAAAATTGGTGCAGTTACACAATTAGAACCTAAGGTAAAGACTGTAGAAATACACAATCATCAAGCTCAGATACCATGTGATTTACATCAGCTTCATCAAGTAGCGTATTCATTTAATTGTGATGGACCGTGGTTTCCAACTAGAAAAGCCACAGGCTCATTTGCTGTATGGGATCATGACGATTGCTGTTGTGATTGTTGTGATCATTTTGGGCATACTAAGGAATGTAGACATGATTGTAAATGTGAACACTGCGATCCAAATATGATTGTACAGAATGATGTGATGGTGAATCTAGTGGTAGATATGTATGGTAATATAGATAAAACCGAAGCAATTGAAATGCTTAATACAAATCAAAATCTTAGAACTATAGTATCTAATTTAATTAATCAACACACTATAGGTGATCATCAAGCTTTTCATTTTGATACAGCAAATCCAAGTTTAGGTATACAATATACTGTTAAACCTGGTTATATTATGTGCAACGCTCCATGTGGTTATCTTAAACTATCATACAGTGGTATTTATACAGATGAAGAAGGTTATGCTTTAATACCAGACATGACCTCATATACTGAAGCTCTATACTGGTATGTTACAATGAAAATGAAATACCCAGAGTATCTTAATGGTAGAATGAATAGGGAAGTGTATTATGATATTCGTAGATCTTGGAATTTCTATAGGAATCAAGCATATGCGGAAGCATTAATGCCTAATGAAGATGGTCTAGAATCTATAAAAAACAATTGGAATAAAATTGTACCTGAATTTAGAGACCACAATTCCTTCTATAGCCACACTGGGGAACGTCAAATAATTTATAATGGTAACAGATAATGAATGCACAAAGACAAACAAATACTTTCCAGAAAGGAATGAACTGCGACCTAGACTATTCAGTTATAGATTCAGGGCAATATCAGTGGGCAGAAAATATACGTATTATTGCCAATGATAATAGTTCTACTGGAGTAATGCAGAATATTGAAGGTGTGCGTAAGCTCAATCCTACATTGACATTGAATGGTGAAACAATAGTCCATACAAATACAATTAGGGATTGGGCAATTGTGTTTACTAAGAAAGGTAGTAACTTCAATATTTATAGATACGATTTTGGTGCATCTGAAACTGAACCTATAGTGACTACAGTAGCGTCCAATGTAGCATTGGATATTCCTATTATAGATGGTCATTATGCTGTTAGTAGTGTTTGTAAATGGGAATCTGACGATTTAGTTAAGATATACTGGTGTGATGGGGTACATCAGATTAGAGTATTAAATGTAGCCACAACTCATCCTAATCTTAATGTAGACTCTTTAAATATATCCCCAAAGAGTCAACTACCACCATTATTTTTTAAAGGTTTAGGTACAGGTGGATTAAAAGCTGGTAAGTATCAATATTGTTATCAACTGTTTAATCCTAGAACATCTGAAACGTCTATATCTGTTTTATCTCCAATTATTACAGTATCTAGAAGTTTAGAAAATACTAATAGCCAAGATATCTATGGTAGTTCTAAAGAAGAAACTACTAATAGGTCCATTAAACTACAGACTACTGTTGATACTAACTCTTTTAGTAGAGCTAGAATAATTTCTATATATTACTCTAGTAATACTGCAGAACCGGTTATCACAGTGATAGATGAAATAAGTATTTCAAATAATACTTTAGTCTATGAAGATAAAGGTGGTTCAGTTATCGATGAGCTTACTCTAGAAGAATTCAATGGTTTAAGTACTTATATATTTACTCCCAAAGTAATAGAATCTAAAGACAATATGTTATTTGCTGCTAATATTACTGAACAAACCTGGGATATTAGTGATGATGAATTTGATGCTAGAGCATATAGATGTAATAAGAATGGTCAAATATTATTAACTTCTACATCTGGACAGGATTCTATAACATTTTCTACTTCAGAAATAAGTACTAAAGATATACCAACTAATCACGACTGTATTTGTCCTACAAACTATGATGATAATAGTCAGTATTTATATGCCCCAGATGATACAGGTAAGTATGTATACGGTGGTATAGGTAAAAATATTTCATATAGATTTATAAAAACAAATCTAATTGAAAGTGATGCCCCTACGTCTAGAACAGGTTACGCTGAAGATTCTTTCTCATTAAACTCTAAAGCACGTTCTACATCTACTCTAGATTTATATAACATTGAGGAAGATGGTTCCTGGTCAGATGCAGGGTCTTTATCTTTTGCTGATGCTACTGCTAAGATATTAAACTATAGTAATAGTGAAGTAGAATCAATGGCAAGGAGTTATATGAGAGATGAAATATATCGCTTTGCTATTGTATTCTATAATGAAGAGAATGTAGCATCTTCAGCGCATTGGATTGCTGATATTAGAATGCCTAAAGCTAGTGCACCTGGTTATAACATTTTTACTTCAGGTATGCGAGTAGATATTGGTGGTAATACCACTAATAGCCTAGAAGTAGTTACACACCCGTTAGGTGTGCAATTCACGGTTAATATACCAAGCGATTTAATCCAAAGTAAGAAGATTACTGGTTATGAGATTGTAAGATGTGAAAGAACTATTTCAGATAGAACAATATTGATGCAAGGAGCTGTTAGTTGTGTTTGTAATTATGATAATACAAATCAATTAACTGCTTTTCCATATCTTACTTATTCTACTTCTCACGGTATGGTGTCACAAAATAATAAATATGCACATGCTTTTGACTTTAGTAGTCAGAATGCTAACGAATATTTCTTATTCGTATCACCAGAAATATGTGTTAATAGAACAAATGCATCTGAAGTAACAGGTAGAGCTACAGAGATTAAAGGTATATATAGACTAAGATCTTCAATATCTCCTGATGAATCTATGGGTAATGGTACTCCTGCGAATGATAAGGTTGTACCCAATGGTGATAAAGTCAAAGTATTGGTTGGAGCAAAAGCTTCAAAACATGATTTAAAAAATATAACCTCAAATACTGGTACTAGTTGGGCTAAGAATAGCGGTTGGGCTTATACTTCGGTTACGGCTATAGATGATTCTGTAAAACAATCTACTGCAAACAATGCAATCTATATGGGTGCAGAATCATGGTATGATGCTACTTTAGCTAAGTATTACAATAAAATTACTACAGGGGGATATAATTCTGCATCAATTCAAGACATTACAATTGCTACTAATACAGATCCATTTGACTTAGATGATGATGCGTGGAAAACTAAAGCTACCAATGTAGGTAGCATGGTGTATTATAACTGGGTATATGGAGATACATCTAAGGCTAATGATTATGACGATAATAATGTTAGGAAGGTTGGACCTCATGGAGTATGTGCAATATTCCAGAGTACAGATATGACTTCTCGTAACACTATGGTTGGAGAAGTACCAGAATTAGCTGCTGGACCAGAAAGCGCTAATACAATTCTCATTGCCAATTTAAGACAATCTGTAACACCTTATGGCGGTAATAGTTATGCTACAAGACAGAACTCTGTATATATAAGTACAGGATCTTATGTCAATGCGAAAGACAATAGTAATACTAAAGTAAACGTATTCGGTGGTGATACATACGTTGGTGTATTAGATTATGCTAATTGTATGTTTGCATATCATAATGCTAGTGATAATTATGAACAACCAGATAATGAAAGAATTAGAGCATATAATGGTGCTTATATACCGTTAGAGTCTTCTATCAATCTCTCATTGAGAACGGATACCGTAGGTACAGCTAAGACTTATGAATCTGGTACAGGCTATGCAAATCACTTTGTAGAGAATGATATAGTACAAGTAGGTTCTATATATGTTCAGAATACGCCATTATATGCTTATAATGATGCTTATTCTGCTCAACCTAGAGCTAAAAACTATGTTAGTAAATCAATATATAGTATAGATAATTTACATACAGACACCAGAGTAATGAACTCAGAACCTAAGACTAACTTGGAAGTAACTGATTCGTGGACTAAATTCAGGGTTGCTAATTACTTAGATGTTGATACCAGATTTGGTTCTATAAACAATTTAAAGTTATTTAAGAATAACTTGTTGTTCTGGCAAACTGACGCTTTTGGCACACTTGCTGTAAATGAACGTTCTCTTATCCAAGATAATAATGCAGGTGCACTTACGTTAGGTACTGGTGGTGTATTAACTAGATTTGATTACTTTACTACCAAGAACGGTTCTAAAGAGAATCAATTAAGAACTGCAACACAATCAGATAGTACAGTATACTGGTATGATGCTGATAGAAATGAAATATGTGGTTTTGATAATCAATTACGTACTGTATCTAAGTTAAAAGGTGTACAGTCTTATTTACATGATAATAAGGATATAATTACAAACGATCCTATATCTGTATACGATAAAAAATATAATGAAGTTCTTCTTACTCTAGAAGATAAGACTTTAGTATTTAATGAACAAGTTGGAGCTTTTACTTCATTCTATACTTATAGACCTGATTGGTATGCTGAATTTACAGATAAACTAATGATATATAAGAATCTAGCTGTATATAAGTATAATTCAGGTAATGAATTAGATATGTTTACAGGTAAAGATAAAGTATCTTATGTTAGATTTATAGTAAATGATAAATATCCTCAAACTAAAACATTTGATAATGTCGAATATGGCGGTGACTTTACTTACGATACTAACTTTGATAACATCTACTTTGAAACTAAAAGACAAACTAGTTTTACTCTTACTCAGGATGATATAGACTATAGAGAAGATACTTATAAATTCTGTATCCCTCGCAGTAGTAGAGAATTAAATGAAGCGGAAGAATTAGTAAACAAATCTTATAGAGATAGAATGAAAGGGAAATATTTAATCTGTCATTACAAATATGATTGCAATGGTGGTAATACATTTAAAGTTCCTTATATTAGTACAGCATACAGATATTCATTGATATAATATGAAAAAGAAAATAAATAAAAAGAAAGTTCCAGCTTACGCTTTTGGTATAGATCAAGGTTTAGAAATTGCTTCTATATTGGGAGCTGGTTTACAAGGCTTTACAGAAGAAGGATCTGGTGCAGATATTGCTGGCAGTACTCTAGGGGGTGCTGCCAAAGGTGCTTCTGTAGGCTCTGCTATCCTTCCTGGTATTGGTACAGCTGTAGGTGGAGCTGTAGGTGGTATTGGAAACCTTGTATCAAGTATCTTTAGAAAGAATGCAATTAATAAGCAAAAACGTATTAAAGCAAATGCTAAAGAAATAGCAATGGGGAAAGGTAATGCAGCCACATTTGAACAAAAATATTGGGATGATAATTCTTTAGCTTATACTTTTGAAAACGGTGGTATATTGCCAGATTTAGCTTATGTGGATAATAATGAAGTAATAAGAGATGACTTTGGTAATATTGCACAAGTACCTAATAGTAAACCAGGTACAGATAATCATTTAATAGATGCTTCTAATCTTGAATCTGTCTTATCTGATAAGATCAAAAGACCTGGTACAAACAAAACATTTGCACAAGAAGGTAAAAAATTAGTTAATATGACTAAAGGAAGTAAAGGAAAAGATAGATTTGCTCGCAATGCTGATAGATTAAATCAGATAAATGCAAATGCAATGTATGAACAATTGCTTACAGAACAAGAAGCAGTTAAAGCTAAGAAAGGTATTAAACCCAAAGTAAAAGGAATACCGGCATATGAAGATGGTAAAAGATCAGGTATAGCCCAATGGCTTGTTGATGAATTTAATTCTAATCAAACAGGTACAACAAAATCTGATGTAAAGAAACAAGCAGCTAAAAACATATTAGAAAATGGTTTTACACCAATTGTAAATTGGTTAAAACCCAAAAGTGGCGATGCAAGAGCTATGGATAAAACTCCATACAGACGTAATTATGTTACAGGTTCAGTAGATAGAGACGTAACAGCTTTACAGAACTTTGTTCCAACATTCGACAATAGTGTAGATGCCATTACTGGTGAAACAATTCCTGTGTTAAATATTGAAGAATTTAATCCTACATTAACACCAGATGAAATTAAAACACCTAGTAAGTCTTCAACTAACTTTGGTAGTCTGTCTGGTTTATCTCCTATATTATATAATTGGATTCAGAGTAGACGTAGACCTGAAGTAGAAGATCAGGTTATTAATCCTTATACTGGGGCTGTTAATAGAGCAATGGCTAGTCGTAAACTTAATATAGAACCCACTCTTGCAGCTAACAGAAGATCTAGAGCAATTGCTCGTAACAACATGGCTAGACTTAACCCTAATACTGGTATGAACTTAGCATACGGTAATCAATTAGCTACTGGGGAATATGCTCAGAATGCTTCAGTATATGCTAATAGAGATAATGCTAATAATCAATACTTAGGTGAATATGCAAATATGATGAACAATTTAGGTCAGCAATATGTACAAAATACTGTACTTACTAATGACCTAAATGCCCGTAATAGAGCTGCTGCAAGAAACTTTGGTGCTACTGCTGCTGGTCAGTTAGGTCAATGGTCTCAGACTAAAGAAAAGATGCGTAATCAAGCACGTAGAGATCGTCAGATATTACCTTACTTACAGAATTTCTTAAGATATGGTACCGTAAATAGTTTAGTTGATAGTTTAACAGTATAATTATGGCAGTAAATAGATATGATAGTCCTGCACAAGCGCAATTTATAGACACTTACGTTCCAATTCCTTTTGAACAATTATACACATTGGGTAAGCAGGCAAATGAAAGAGTTGACAAAGCTTTAGCAGATTATAGAACTGCTGCAAACTCATGGGCTGAATTTCGTTCTAGGTCTATGAAAGATATGCAGACTTGGGATGCAGAAACTAGAGGTAAAGTACTTCCTATTATTGATCAAGCTGCTAAGAATCCAGAAGCAATAAAGAGTATGGAATGGCAAATGGCGCTACAATCTGCAATAAATAATGTAGATAGAGCTAAACTTTCTGCATTAAAACAGAATGCTGCCAATTTTGATGAATATGCAAAGCAAGTTCAAATTTTAATGTTGCATGACAAATATAATCCATTATGGCATGATAGAGATTTTACTAACTGGGATACTACTACTTCGGGTTTATTCAACGAAGTTCCTTTAGCTTATTCTTCTATAAAAGATTTAACTAACGAATATGTAAATAATTTGAAGGATAGCTATCTTGGTAGAGAAGGTGGATTTATTTGGACTGGTGTTACAGGACAGCAAATTAAAGACATACTGGATGCTAATAGAAGTGGAATATTATCTACACCACAAGCACAAATGCATATGCAAACATGGATGAGAAATCATCCTGGATCAACAGAAGAGGATGCAGCTAATGCTTTCATGCAAAAAGCTTATACAGATAATCAAGAATACATTCGTAAAAACCCCACCGTAGATCCTTATGCTATGCAAGCGTTGAAATATAAGCAAGCATTAGAAACCGCTAAATTGAAAAAGAAAGGTACAGAAAAAGAATCTATAGATTACCCTGACGCTTATAAAAAACTATATAATGATGCAGTAGTATTTGAAAAACGTCAGTTAGAAAATAGTCCAGTATACTCACAAACTAGATTTGTAACTAACAAGTTCCAAGAAGCCGCATCAGCCTTAATGTCTGGTAATATTACTCCAGAAGAATATAATTCCTTAGTAAAGGATTATGGAAAAGAAATGTCAGATGCAACTGCTAATGATATTGCTAACCTGTTTGCAACTAAAGCTGGAGAAATATTTCCTAAAACTGGAGTAAGAGCTGATAAATTACCTCAGTATTACGATGCAGCTACTAGAGTACTGAACGATATTACATACCCTTCTTCTGGTATGATTCTTAATAGTTACAATAAAGTTAAGAGTTCTAATGAAATTGATATTAATTTAGGCGGTTCAGTAACTAAAGGATATGTTACACCAGACACAGGTGGTTTAATATTAGCTACTGATTTTGTAAATAAAATCATGAAGGTTCCTTCTATTAAATACAATGTAGAAACTACAAATGGATTAGAAAGAAACTTTGCAGAAGATTTAAAATCTGGAGTATTCAAAGACGTTATCAAAACTCCTAGAGGTAGAATCATGTCATCAGTGGTAGATGGCATTCCTCAATTAATGCAGAGAGTAAGTGTAAGAATACCTTTACAAGCTATTAAGAATGCTGGATATGATGTAGATAGTTTTAAATCTATGGTTAGTAATTCAATGGGTATATCTGCAGAAACAGGTTTAAATGTCAAGCCTATTGATAAAAAAGATTACAATGATGCTTATGGTGGGAATGTACCATTAACTGGTGAATATTTTACATTTGATACAATGGAGCCGATTGATCCACATGGTATGACTAGAATGACATTTGATCAAGAAGTTAATGATATTCATGGTGGTTCAAAATTACAGAATGATAATTATGAGCAATCATTTACTGATGCTTATGATAGTTTAATAAACAGTTTATTACAATAATATATGGAAAAATCTATATTAGGTCAATATCCTACTGACAATACACCTAGCAAAGCAGCCTTATTAGGTAAGGCTATGGATACGGTCAATGCTCAGTATTCTCCTATCACTAATATTAAAACAGGTTATGATAGGAACTTAGAAACAACTCCATTAGATGATTATGAATACGCATATCTGTTAAATAAGGAAACTCCAGAGGAAACCTTAAAGGATAAGAGTTATTTAAGAGATGCTTGGACTACTTTTGCTAACAATAGAGATCAGATCAATTTGATGTCTGAAAGAGCTAAATTAGTAAAAGATATTAATCCTGTCATTGAAGATATTGATTATGAATTACAATATTTAAATGATAAGAAAATGCTTTTGAATCTTGAAAATGTCTTACCTACTATGGATAAGAATTCTCAAGAGTATCAAAACACCTTACAGCAATATGAAATTCTTAAAAACAATTTAGAAGCCAATTCTGAAAAGTATAATGCAATATTAGCAAAGTACAATGGTTCAGAAGGTACAGATGTTGATAAGAGAATTGAATACTTAAATGGGGTAAGAGACTGGTGGGTAAATGAACAGTCCGAAGTAAACAAGAATATTCAGGATTATTATGATTCTATTACATCTAGATCTGAAAAGTATAAACCTTCTGCTAGATTTCAAATAAAAGAACAAAAGGCTCAAGATAAGCCTTTTTATGATTCTGATTATATATTGTACGCTGGTCCTGGTTTAACAGGTTCTTCTATGTCTACAATTGGCTCTTATGTGGCTGATGCATTAGCAACAGGTGCTTTATATCTCGGTAGACATTATGCTACTACTGGTGCATTAAATGCTGTTCCTGGTGCTGGTGCAGTATCTAATCTTATTGGTTGGGGATCAGCTATTACTGCGGCAGCGATAAGTTTGGCAGGTAATATCTATAGTAGACATAGAGAATCATTAGCGCAAGTATATGGAGCTTATCGTTCTAAAATTGAAAAGGATCTTGAAAGTAAAGGTGTATCTATCCAGGATTATGTTCAAATGGGTAGAGATCAATTGAAACAACAGAATCCCAATATAGATGTTACAAAGATTTCAGATGATGAAATTATAGATAGAACTTTATCTGGAGAGATTAAAATCTCCGATGAAGTTCTAAACTCTTTAAAAGATTCAGCAGATAATGGCTTAGAAAATGTTTACAATAATAACATGGCTTTGTCTGCAATGGATGTAGCACAATCAGCTTTGATATTTGCTCCATTAGGTAAGGCTATGGGTAAGATTATAACTAAACCTATAGCAGGTGCATTAAAACCTTTAGTTAAACTGTCTGACACTGCTACTAAGAACTACAATAAGCTTATTGATGCTTACACTGGATTTAATGCTAGATTGGCTTATAATAGTCCTAAAATGAACATGTTGAGCAAGGGTGCTAAAGCTCTAGCTCGTATGGGTTTTGCTGCTACTGGTGAAGCTTTTGAAGAAGGTAATCAGGATATATTTGACTACGATTACATTCATAATCAGTATGATAAAGATTCTTCTGGCGTATTCTCATCATTACTTGGGTTAGCTGAAGCTAATTATCGTACTGCAAAGATCTTATCAGGAATAGATACTGAATCAGAATTAGCTAATGATCCTCAATTCTGGAATGATGTAAAAGGTGGTTTTGCATTAGGTATGTATTTAGGTGGTCCTACTACTGCATATCACGCTGGTATTGATATGCGTAAAGACTTCGTTGCCAATACGTTTGTTAGAGATATGGTAGCAGATAACATAGCTAAGAAAGATGCTATGAATAAAGCTGTGACATACGCAGACAGAGCATCAAAATCTATGCTCAATTACAAAGATAGTGTACTTGAAGTATTAGAGAATTTTAAATATCATATGCCTGATGGTCTTACTGAGGAAGATATAAATGCTGAAATCAAAACTGCGAATAATGTATTTAACTTAGCTAAGTCTAAGACTACTAAGAACATTGGTAAACAGTTAGGTTATTCTGCAGGTACTACAGAATATAATACATTAATTGGTTTACAGCATGTAGCTCAATTAGATTTACAAGAAGCTGTAAACAATGCAAAAGCAGCTCAGGATGCAGATAATAAATTGTATGCAGATCTTTCTGAAGATGCTTTATTGAGTAATTACACTCCAGAAGAAAAGCTAGCAGCTATTACTTTAACTAAACTAAATGTACAGAAAGAAGCTCTGCAGGAATTAAAAAATGCAATTGAAGCTCCAGCAGAAGATGGTAAATCTAAATTTGGTATTACTAATGGTGATAATTCTGTAGCTAAATCTATTCTAAAGACTATATCAAAGGCCATTAAAAACATTGATAGTCAATTGGCTCAAGTGGCTGCTGATACAAAATTTAGTACAGATTTTGTAGCTGCCCCTCATGTCATGCAGACAGGTGTAGATAGCTATGCAAACTTAACGTTAGCTCAGCATGATGCTTTGGTAGCAGAGCATAAAATGAATGAGATATTTGGTAATACTCTGGAAGACGGCAAACTTACTAGTTTTGATAAAGCTACAGACAAATCAAAGAAAAAGGTATTAAATAATATCAAAAAGAGAATTGAGAACTACCTGAATAACTCAGATGAATCTAGTAGAATTGCAGAAGATAATGCCAAGCAGATTGTTGAACAAGACGTTGCTTCTACAGAAAAAGAAGTGGCTAATAATGGTACAGACAACAATGAAACTGTAGCAGCAAGTAAAATTGCTCCAGAAGTACAAAGAGAAGAAGTTGAAAAACCACAATCTCCTGTAATGGATTCTAGAGCAAAATCCAAAGTAAATACAGAAATACCTGCGCCAGAACCTACCATTCCTGAAGCAACACCTGAAACGCGGCCTGAAGAAAAAACAGAACCAGCAATTAAACGTGATGAAGAATTCCCTACAAAGAGTTTGGAAGAACTAGCTGCGGAATTTGAAGCAGAACGTAAAAGGATTGCAGAAGAAAATAAACCAAAAGCCCCAGTAGTAGAAGATGTTGAAGAAGAGGATGAAGAGTTTGCTTTTGCTACAGATAAAGATTTGAGAGCAGCTGCCAATGCTGATGCAGATCCTTTAGCTGCTGCTACGGATGAAGATAAGAAAGTATCACAAACAGTTGATACTATTACTCCAGATATTACTGTAGAACAGAAAGTTGAACAGGCTAAAAAGAAATTAGCTACTGAACAGAAACATGACAGTAAAACAGATATGGATTCTGAATCTAGAGAATATGAAGATTCTTTAGAAGTAGAAGAATTAGCTAAAGATACCGTATCACATACACTGTTCTTCTCACCAGATTCTACTACTCCTATATTACCGGGTTATAAATCTGGTAAAGAATTAGCAGAGAGAATCAAAGATCCTAATTTCTTTACAGACAGTTTCTGTGAATTTATTATCAATGAATCTTACACTGAAAAAGGTAGCAAGCCATACAAAAAAGGTGATAAGACTACATACGATAGTGCCTCTATCATATTAAGTGTAGAACATCCTACAGGTAAGTATGCTTTAGCACTTAAGACTCCTAAAGGAGCTAGAATTAAATTTGATGCAGATATTGCAGGCATTCGTAATAGTGCTACAGCAGAAGAGCTTAATACAATTGAACAAGCTAATGAAGTTTCTATAAATGACTTAAAATCTTTTAGAAACGCAATCATTACTGCCATTGAAAATAAGACAGAGAATGAAGTTATTGTACCAAGTACTATCAGTAGAACTAGAGGTAGATATAATGTAAATAGAAATGGTCAAAAGGCAGTATTCAGACCTGTACAAGAAGTAAAAGGTTTTGCAATTCCATCCAATGTGTATGACATTACTCCAGAAAATGTAACCTTTGGTATCAGTAATGGTATTATTTCTGACAGTTTGATTCTTGGCGCTGGTGGTGAAATATTGAATGGTACTGGTGGTAGTGGTCAGTTATTTATCTATCCCCCCAAATCTAGTACACTTAATAATTCAGAGATACCTGTACAAGTTAATTTACAAAGATTTGATAGAAAACAAGCTGAGTTTCTTGCAGATTTACTTTTGAATTATGGAGCTTCTCCTGAGTCTTACTACAAAAATACAGAGATTGTAGCTGGGGAATTGATTGACTTTATGGTTCGCTTTGGTGATAAAACCAGAGTTACATCCAATATTCCTACTTTCAATTGGATGAAAAAGAAACAGCTTTATGTAAATGAAAAAGGTGATCTTGTAGTAGGAGAAAAATCTTATCCTGTAGGTAATATGTCTTCTCAAGCTAAGGAAGATCTTATTAACGATTTGATGAGATTCCACTGGAGAGCTAATAGAGAAAATTTCTTTAGTCCTATAGGTGATGCTTTACCTTCCTTAAAAGAAGCGTTTACAAAAAACAGTTCTTATATATGGGAAGACGCTATTCCTGGCGTAATATTACGTAGAGAGGATTTCTTAGGTAATACAAAACATACCCCTTTGTATACAATGGGTTTGTTTGTTACAAACGATTTAATCCAGAGTGATTTACAAGATCAATTGTTCAAAGATTCTTTTGCTTATGCGGACGATATTCAAACCATATCTAAGAAAGTAGAAAGTGATAAGGCAGTTGAAGAAACTAAAAATAAGGTTGAAAATGTATCTAATATCCCTATAGGTACTCCTGCAGTAGAACCAGAAGAATTAACTGAAGAATCAAAGAAGATCAATGAGATCACTAAGAATGGCACAATTGACCCATTTGCTATAGAAGACGATGATATTGATATTCCTATGAGGCGTCTTACTGGTAAAGTAACTAAAGAGGTGTCTAACGAGGAAATAGAATGGTTCAAAAAGAAATTAGGTTTCCAAAGCGATTCTCTTACTATAGTAGATGATGCTATATCACTAGGTAACAATGTGTATGCTATGGGTCTTGTTAGGCAGGATTCTACATTACTGTGGAAAGGTGCAGAAACGGGTACTTTATATCATGAAGCGTATCATAGAATCTCATTGTTAACTATTTCACCTAAAGAACGTCGTAAGATATACGAAGCTTATAGAAATAGAACTGGTTTAATCGGTACTGATAAAGACATTGAAGAAGCTCTTGCAGAAGACTTTAGGCAGTATATGCTGAATAAAGTTGAACCAGATTTAAACATCATCAAAAGAGCTTGGAAAGCAATTAAAAACTTTATTAGTAAATGGGTTTGGAGAACTGATACTACTATTGACAACATCTTTGATAGGATCAATACAGGATATTATAGTAGATCTAAACAGAATTCTGCAGCTGTACAGGAATTCTTAAATGCTTATAAAGGTGCAGGAGCTCCATTTAAGTTGGGTGGTCATAATTTTAAGAACATTACAAATACACAATTTAAAGAAAGTGTTAATTCATTAGTTGCTTCTTTGTTTACTTTGAATAACATAAAGATGCGAGATGATTTAACAGGTTTAAATTATAGTTTGTTAAAGAGTGCCTTGGAACCTTCTTTGACAGATAAACTTGTAGAAAACGGAAAGATCACCAAAGAACAAGGAGAGGCTAGAAAAGAAATATATGAAACCTTTGATAGTGTATTCTTACCAGCAATTATAAGGAAACTGAATGAATATCAAATCAGAGCTGTAGACAAACAGGAAAATATTGACCAAGAAATAGATGAAAAGGCTGAAGGTTCTGCTGTAGGCGATCAAATGGCTACATATATCCGTGAGTCATTAGAAACCTCAGTAAAAGATAATGCTTTGGCATCTATTAAAATCTTCATTGCTACTATGCCTAAAAGAGAATTCTATGAGGCAGAAGTTAAGAAAGAAGATGGTACCATTACAAAAGTACAGAAAACTAGAACTGTATTGAGTCCTGTTACAGGATTACCTCTTATGGTTGATTTTGATTCTACATGGAACACTATAATCAATGAACTACATTCAGAGAATACATTTGAAGGTATGATGAATAAGTGTGCTAAATGTGCAAAATCATTGCCTATCTTTGACACATTATACAGAGAATTGTATAAGATATCAAAGACTGTTCCTGGAGAATCAGAAGCCCAAGTAATAGCTAGAGAGAATTTACAGACTCAATTTAGAAATACCTTTAGAAAAGCTAAACATAAACTTATTGGTATCTTGTCTGAAAAGATTGAGAATACTAATGGCAATGATCAAACTAATTTGTATGTAAAGGATGAAAATGCAAATAAGATCTCTAAGAATATCATTGAAGGTTGGAATTATGGTTTACTCAGGATGACTGAGTTAATAAATTTTGATGGTAATAATTACACATTAAAAACCACTGATAATAAAACTAATGTAGAATTATTATTAGATGATTACCACAAGATTAATAATCTACTCAAGAATTATAAGAATAAACCAAATGCTAAGCTTAAGAATGGTCAGACTTATAAAGAGTACGTAGAAGCTAATGTCATCAAAATAAAGGAACATATATTATCACTTTTAGGTAGAGCAGGTATATCTGTGGATATGGCTACATTAAATTCATTCTTGATTAAAGAATACTATGATCCAAATACTGCAGAACAATTAGTAAATCTGTTTACCGATGGTAGTAATGCTGGTTTATCATTCTTATTCAGCAATAAGTTAAAAGATGTACTGAAAATTGAACCATCTGGTAATGTACCAGGTACATTCAATAGACATATCAGCAGATACTATGATGATTCTAAATTCTTAGGTAGATTATCTGAAACTTATGGTATGACACATCCTAACTCAGATGAGTTGTCTGTATTGTCTACTGATGGTAAGTTGTTATATCCTATATCTGATCATAACTACTTGACAGATATGGTTCAGAATCTTGATAATGATCCAGCTACGGTAGAAGCTCTTACTAAAGTATTGTATAATACTGGTAATAATGCTAATCCTAATTACTTTAAAGGTTCTTATTTACTTACAAATCTTTATAATAATCCTACTACATCTGGTAAAATAGGTGTTGAAACTTTAGTTTATTTTAAAGAGCAAGGTGGTGGTGATAAAGGACGTAAGTACACAGAAATCTCACCATTGGAAGATTATATTGCTAAAATGACACTTACTCAGAAAGGTAGAATTGTTTTACCTACTATGGGTGACTCTCAGACATATAATACTTTATATGGCACAGCTATCAACAATTTCAATCAACCTTTAGATACTACTAATAATCAAGTTAAATTTAATGCCAAAGTATTAACCAGATTTATCAATTACTTTGAAACTGAATTAGATACTATTGAATTCAACTATAAGAATGAAGGTAATCTGACAAAGGAACAAAAAGTAAAGAACTATGATACTGGTAACAGAAATGGTTACAGATTTAGATATTTTAATGGATTCTTTAAACTTAAAGAACAACCAACCTTAGGTGGTATTGAATTTGTAGATGATTTCTCTGACTTCAATGAAGCTCTCAAACTTGCTGAAGACGTTGGCGGTAATGATTTAGCATTATCTGTAGTAAACCAAATAAAAGCAGCTTGGGCTAAGATGAGTAACTCTGATAAAGCTTTGTTAATGAATGAATATTTAACAGATGCTTTTAAAGATGAATTAGATTATGCGAAGGAAATAGGTATTATTGATTGGAATGGTAGAGATTTTGCTAGTGTAAAGAGTTTAGCACTTCCTCAGAAGGCATTAGATGATGCAGAAAATCACTATAAAAAACGTCAAGAAGTATCAAAATATAGCAAAGAATTAGCTGCTACTGAATTGATGGCAAATTATTTTGCTAATACTATATCCTCAGTAATAGAGTTTGAGAAGTTATTTATTAAAGATCCTGCATATTATAAAGATCCTGTAGACAAAATCAAACGTCTTCGTGAGGTATTGTCAACTGGTGTTACTCCTAGAATAGATTATGGAGAAGGTAATGAATTATCAAACTTAACTGAAGTTAACGTAGGTACTTTATCAGATAATGTAATACCTAGTAGACAGCTTGATAAAATCAATGAATTTGCTAAAAAGTCAGCTGCAGTAAGACTGTTACAGGAAATGCATGACATGACTCAAGAAGAAGCTCTTGCAATGTATGAGAGTGGTGAAGCATTACCTCAAGACGTTGAGGACGCTGCTAATCTTGTAGTTGATAGTAAATTCGGCGGTTATACCAAAG
>ULOV01003258.1_pt1 | contig 23543 bp, 23 predicted proteins | sample 1952871 | NCBI WGS metagenome assembly ULOV01 (sample SAMEA4835612, study PRJEB28245) | human gut metagenome | biome: gut microbiome; material: fecal sample | place: Denmark | collected 2008
ATTTTAAGTCTTATAAACGGATTGAGGTCTATCCCAAGGCTCCTACAGATGTAATCTATTCTTTGAAGTGAGTTTCGGATCACCCAATCAATGTTTCTCTCATCATTTGTCAATATACCACACAGGGCAAATATGAAGCCTGTAAAACGTGTGTCTGCTGTAGCTACATAACGCTCATTGTGCTCTAATAGGTTCGCCATAAGATCTATGTCCGTACCTGTTTCACCAGCAAAATCAAGTAAGCGTATAACAGCATCAGCAAGCTCATCTTCAACTGTATCTTTGATATAGCGACTAAACTCATCCATGAATGCCTTATTATATCTTTCCCCATATAATTTGAACTCATGTATCAAATAATCCATATCCTTATTGAATCTAACTATTTGTGATTTTATACCCTTTCTATCAGCTTCTACAGCCTCCATAAGTTCTGATATAACCAGGCATAGCCAGTGTGAACTGGGTTGCTTTGTTTCATGCCAGCCGTGTTCAACGGCAATGGCATGTATTTCGTCTCTTAATTCGTTTGATAACTTTAGCATTGAATCCTCCTTTCTATTTTACTTCTTCTGTTTTGCAGTGAACAACATCGCCATCAATCCAATCCCATCCGAATATGGCTCTGTTATCGTGTGCTAACTGTGTGGCTGCTTTGTTTGTCTCGTAGCGATCCTTTCCATCGTCATTTACAACCAGGATCTCACCATTTCTAAGATCAATGATTTCTATGTAGCCATGAACATACTTTTGAAGTTCCTCCAGTTGAAAGTCTGTTCCGTTCTCAGGCTTAATCTCTTTAATCGTACCGTCTGCTTTTATCAGTGTTGCCATATTATCATGTTTTAGTATTTGTAATCATATCCTTTTTCTATCACCTTTGCATTTACAAGATCCTTACTTTTTAGCAAAAGGTATTCTGAATTGTGATAGGCTGTAAAATGATAGCTTTTATCAAATATGCTATCTCCAAAACCTGTGAGCTTTACTTTTTGCCCTGTCTGTAGCTTTACAACAGCACCGAACCAGGCGTTATCACACTGTGTTAGAATGTTCCTGAACTCGTGTGATAGGTATCTCTCTGGATTTACAGGCAAAGGATCAAGTAATGATCCTTTTTCTGTAACCATCCTGTATGTTTTCGCTTTGCTATTTCTACATAGAACACTCATACATGTGTTAAGGTGTCCTGGCAAGGCATCATCATTAAGCTGTGTTTCTCCGATCCTGATACCATCTGCATCAAAAGCAGCAAAAACGTATGTATTCATTTTTCACCTCCTTTCTTGTATGCTTTCTTTGTTTTTGGCTTATTCTGTGATCCGACAAATGTTTCAGTATTATCAACCATTCTACTGATAGCAAAATCAATCTCATCAACTAAATGAGGATAGCTTTCTTTTGCCATTTCGTGAGCTATATGTAAGGCTGATTTTACCTTTTCACAGGTAATGGCATCCATGATCATGTATAAATTATAGTCCGTCATATCTCATTCTATTACTTCTGGTATAGTTTTATAATCTTCTGGTTTTGCTTTTTCCTCAGTCACCCATCCTATTCCAACCCAACACTTTACAACTCCGTTATGGATAACCCTAAATCCAGCTCTCTCAACCTCTTTTGGAGGATTTACGCTCATTTTAATGCTGGAAAGTTCTGAAATGTGTATTTTCATTTTCCCTCCTTTTTTGCTGGATATATTAGCTTTATAACCTCCAGTGTTTCACCGTTCACTATAGCTATACGCTTATAGTACTTTTCACAAGCGACCTGGAAACCTCCACACCATTCCGATTGTTTCTCGTATTGTGCTATAGTGTCCTGTACAGCCTTGTCAATTTGATCCTCGTAAATATATCTTTCTGAACCTATACGGATCTGATCGCCGTTATCATGTTGTAATATTCTTATTGAAATAAATTTTGTTGCCATAATCAGTGTTGCATTGTAGGAGGGGTATATCCCCCTCCAGGTTTGATATTTATCTTCTTGCCCATTCCTCAAAAACCTGGTAGTAACCAGTCCTAATAAATAGCATATCACCAGAACCATCACCCCACCAGTCCCTACAGTGTGAAATATATCTACCTATCTGATTGTTATTGGCTGGGCATAGTTTTTTATATATTGAACGGAACATAGCAGATATTTTACGACCTGAAAAATTACCAGCCATTTTAGCGTCATTTGTACAATATCCGAACATTGAAACTGTTTCTGTATCTCCGTTCTCGGTCAAAAAATCATAATCTGCATCGCCCCATGAACCGTATCTAATTGTGTCCTTAAGAAGCTGCTGCTGTTCTGATGTTAGTACTGATACAATTTCCTCAACTTGTTTGATTGTTATTTCCATATCGGTGTTGCATTATGTGTGGCTTTCGTCACACGGTTTATATTTAATTGTTAGTTTCTTAATATATTGTCTAATAACTCTTTATCAGCACTCCAAAGGTTATATCCTTTTGCTAATTTTCTTCTTATATACTCCTTATCTCCTATCATGGATATTGCCTTTTCTCTCAGGTCTGATGCGCTCCATTTCTCAGCTTGATCTATAAGAAAGTTTGAAATACTTTTTCTTTCCTCGTAAAGTTCACGAACAAGAACAGTTTTACGCTCAATCTCTTTCAGTGCTGTAGGATTCTCAATCCATAATTTACAAAACAGATCTTTATCAAGGTCTGTATTCATGTATATTTGTTCTACCTCAGCATATCCCTCAGCGTTCAGCTTTAACCCTGTCCTTTCTTCAAATTCTTTTTGTGTCATATCCGATCTATTTTAATGTTGCATTTATTATCTGTGTTTCTCAAACACATTGCAAATATAGTTTGTTCTATTAAATAAAACAAATAATTTACCGACTTTTTTTCTGTATAAATTTACCCAGTCAACACAAAATGCTGATTTATAGTGAATTTACCTGGTTAAATTTCTGTGTTTCTCAAACACATTTTACCGATTTTATTTCTATCTTTGCGGTTATAGAAATAACAATATCAATAAATTATAAGTATATGAATAGAAAACTCTTTGAAAAAGTCAAGACTAAGTGTACAGACACAGGTCTTTCAGAGAAGTATCTCCAGGCGATAACCGAAAAAATGGGTGGTAGCATTGAAGATGATTCGACTGATGATGAGGCTATTGAAACGACTGCAAATCTAATAGCTGAGGTGGCAAAAGAAAGCCAGGGTGAGGCTACAAGATGGGTAAACAAGAAAAGCCAGAAGAAGAAACCGAAAGAAACCGAAGAAGAAGAGGAAGAGGAAGAGGAAGAAGAGGAAGAAGAAAACAAAGGTGGAAAAGGTGGCAAATCTGGGAAAAGAGGTCAGGAAAGCGAAGAACTGAAAGCGATCAGGAAAGAACTGGATGAGCTTAAGAATGAAAAGGCGAAAAACCAGCGTTCAAAAGCAATTTCAGATGCAATGGAAAAACACAAAATTCCATCATTCTTGCGTGATAAGCTCAACATCGCAGATAACGCTGAGGATATTGATGCTGCTGTTGCTTCGTTCAAACAGGATCTCATTACAAATGGTCTTGTATCTGCTGATTCAGAGGGTACAAAAGCAGCAAGTGAGAAGCAGATAGATGAAGCTGCTGATGATTTGCTCAAATCAATAACCGTAAAATAAAAGTAAAATGAAAAGGAAAACAGATTCTTTTACTGGGACACGCCCGATCTTCACTGGCAGTCCGTCATTGGTTATGGGAGGATTTAACCTGGATAAGGAAAAACAGAATTTCATGCCAGGTGATACTATCCCTGCTGGAACCCTTGCTATCAAGGATGAGAAAACAAGAAAAGTTCAGGTTATCAAGACTGCAAAAGTTCTTGAAGTTGATACTGAGGACAAAAAGAAAGTCACTCTGTATGTTGATGAGTTCTATGCTCCGTGCTTTGCACTTGGAGACAAGGTACTTAAAACTGATGCGATCTCTGGTACGTTTGAAGATGCTCCGTCAATTACAAAAATTGAAAAGAGTGGAACAAATTATGTGATTTATCTTTCTGCTGAGATCTCTGGTCTTGCAAAGGATAATGTAATTGAGGAAGTTGTTGATAGTTCGTCAAACGCAGCTTCAAGAGGTATGTCTAACAGTGCTTTGGTTGCTGATGTTTTTGTTAGCGAATTTGAAGTTTCTGTAGATGTTACCGCTGATACAATGCAATACGAAATGTACGAAAGGCGTGTTCCTCCTATCCCAGCGTCACAGAAAGATGCTACAGGTGCTTTTCTGAAAAACAATCCTCATGTGAAATTAACTCAGTCTTATTAACGAAAAAGAGGTTAGAAAATGAAATCTATTTATCAAAAATTTAGTGGGCTTAATAAAGATGGAAAGCCTTTGGATCTCCTGGCTACATGGAGAAAGACGTTTGATAAAGCCTCAGAACGTGAAGTAACACTGTTCCAGAAAATGTATTCTGATCAGTGGTGTACTTACAATACACCTCAAATGTCATTGACTGCTGAGGCTATTGTCGGCAAATATAATTTGCGTTTGATGGCTACTTTGATCGGTGATGAATCTCCTACACCATTGAGGCGTTCTGATGGTTTCGATATTTGGACTAAAGAAATCCCACGTGTAGGTCACAAGTTCCCTATGCCAGCTCGTGACTTGCGTAAACTTATGGAGGTTTACGAAAATCCACGTTTGAAAGAAGCTGATAAGGTAAAACAGATCGAAAAAACATTGAAGCACGAAATTGAGGATGCTTATCTTGGATGCAAGGACGTTATGGACTTCATTCTTTTGTCTGCATTCTCTGGATGGGGAGTAGCACAATTCACTCCAGAAGTAAACAACCCAGGTGGACGTACTTATGAGGTTGATTACATGATGCCTGAATCAAATAAATTGATCAGTTCGTTTGCATGGACTTCTGCAAACACAAAAGCAGGAAAGGTATCACCAATCCTTGTTTTGGCTGCAATTTGTGCCGATCTCAGAAACCGTGGTATTGAGCCAGGGGAAATCGTTATGAGCCAGGATCTTTATTTCTGGTTGCGTATGGATCAGACTACACGTTTGCTTGTTCATGGTGAGGACAAGAGTGCTCAGACTGTTACGGTATCTCAGTTTGAATCTCTGTTGTCTGAAAACCAGATACCTCCTGTTACAGTTGTAACACGAAAGATGGGTATTGATAAGGACGGAAAGCGTCACTCTATTGATCCGTGGAATCACAACTTTGTCTGCATTAAGCCTGCTGGTGTTATCGGTGAAATCCAGCCAGCTATTGAAGATAGTGAGCTGATGGAGGAAGATGGCGTTGATTATATCAATGCTGGTAACGGTATCAGGATTGCTAAATGGATCACTGGTGAATCTACTGGTCAAACAGCAGCAGAATACACACAGGGTTCTGGTAGATTGTTGCCACTTATCACTGAAATCGGTGCTATCGTATGTTTACAGGTGCGTGGTTACGATGAAGAAGTAATTCCTGATACTGATAATGGAGAAGCTCGTCTCTATTGTACAAAAGAGGAATTTGACAATATAGCATTGGAGGGCTAAAATATGGGAATTGTTCTTTGTACAAAAAAGAAGTTTAGGGACAAAACAAACAGGAGTAAAATCTACAATGTTGGTGAAACTCTTGAAGTCTCAGATCTTGATCGTGTAAATGATCTCGTATCACGTGGTATTTGTGTGATTACGGCAATCAATGAGGAAAAGAAAAGAGAGGATAAGTCAGAAGTGGTGAATGTGTCAGGAAAAGATTATGCTTTGCTTGACGTAAAGACTGCACTGGAGGCTATCGGATCTCCTGTTGCTCAGAATGCTGGAGTTAAAGGCGTATCAAACGCTGTAGCAAAACTTAATGAGGAACAGGTTGAATCATTGGTTGTTGAACTTGAAAAGGAAAAGTAAGTTATGGAGACATTGACAAAATACGAAGCGTTACTTGGTGAACTTGATCCTTATGTTCCAGGTAGAACGACATTGCAGAAAGCTCTGTTGGATGCTAAGGTTAGCGATCTTGACAGTGAGTATGATCCTGAAAAGGATAAGGTTGGCATTGCTATAGCAGCTATCAAGGTTCTTAAGAAAATGATAGTGCTTACAAATGACAGCCTTGGAAAATCCTCACAGGGCTACAGTGTTGAAAAGTTGGAGGATAGGATAAAAGATCTTTGCCGTGAAAACGGACTTGACGTTTCGGAGTTTGTCAAGGTCTCATCTATAACAGACGGATCTAACTTGTGGTAATATGAGAACAAACGGTACTTTCCAATATAGCATCTTACAGGAAGCTGTTCAGGATCCTGAGACTGGATTTTACCAGGAACAGGATAATACTGAATGGCAGAAAGGGTGTGAATGCCAGATAGACAAGTCAATACCAGCAAAACAATATGTTGGTACTGATGGAATAACATACGCATACACTTATAATGTATTTATTCCTAAGCATTTCAAAGGCGATCTATCTATCGGAACAAAGATCATGCTTGTGTTTGATGATGGTGGTACTGATGAGTTCTCTATACAGGGAATTGACAACTTAAACAGGAGGTATATTGAGATATGGGGATAAAACCTGAATTTGGTAGTGGCGTTGTGCTTGCTAAGGTTGAAGCATTCCAGAGAAATCTGGATAAAGCTGTTTTATTTATGCTGAAATACCTTGGTGAGGATCTTGCTAAGTACGCTAAGGAACAGCATAACTATACTGATCAAACAGGAAATCTAACAAACTCCATTGGCTATGCTGTGGTTCGTAATAAAGAGATAGTTTACTATGGTGGGACAAACCAGCCTGGAATAGGTGCCGATGCAGCTCTTGATACTGCAATGAAATTTGCCCAGGATATGCAAGGCATGTATTCACTCATTATAGTAGCTGGAATGAATTACGCTGCCTATGTTGAAGCCAAAGGGTACAATGTTATCCTCCCTGCTGAATTGAAAGCTAAGAAAGATTTTCCTGCTGCCATGAATAGGTTGATGGAAAAAGCAAAAGGTAAGGCAAATGAATTATTTGGAATATGATAACAACTGAGGAAATATCAATAAGAGTTTATCAATTACTCCAGGAAAGCGAAGTTAAGACTATGATTAATGGAGTTATTGGTTACGAAAGAAACGACTACGCAAAGGAGGACGTTGTTATAGTTCCTCACACTATTGATGGCGAGGGATCTGTTAGGTTCGGAGAAATCAAAGTGAATATTCATGTGCCTGATATTGTGAATAAAAGAAAGTCTGTTTATACAACAAATTTTCAAAGGCTTATAGATATAAGATCAAAAGTTATTGATGTTCTTAAAAATCATTATGAGATCGGGAAAGGATATAACTGGAATATTGGTAGATTGAATCCTCCTATTAAAGAGCAAAACCAAAACGAGCATTTTGTTTCATTAAGCCTTGAAATAACGGTAAGAGAAAAATAACAATCATTAAAAATTAAAAGTTATGCCAATTTTAGCAACAATGGGATTGAAAAAGATCTATATCGCTCCTGCTGAGGAAAGCGGTGAAATGCCAGCTAAGGGTGAGGCATGGTTAGATCTTGGAGACGTATATCAAGATACGTGTACATTGAAAGACTCTGATGCAGAAATAACAGAGCATAAGTCTGAAACCTCTAAAAAGAGAATCGTTCTTACAGGAGAAACTGATACTACTGTAGAATTGTCTCTTATGGATCCTGATCTTGACTTAATGGCAAGATACTTTGGTGGAGAAATTGAGGGTGAAAAACCAAACAGAAAATGGAAAAAGCCAAAGAAGCTACCATATAAAGAATGGGCTATCTGGCAACAGCCAGAAGAAGGCTTGTTTATTGGTTGTGCAAATGCACGTATCATTCCAAAGTTTGAGATCACATACTCATCCAAAGGTATCTGCCTTGTACCAATGACGATAAAATATCAGTCAGAGCTTGAAGTTGATGAGGCTATGACGGATCCAACAAAAGCGTAAACAGCATTTTAATTAAGCCTCCTATCCCCAGGATGGGGGGCTTTATTTTTTACATTATTATGGAACAAAAAGAGATAAGAGATATAAAAGATCTTACAGCAGAGGAAAGATTAGATCTTGAAGAAAAAGCTATTGAGGCACTTCTACAGCTTGGTGTTAAGTTTTCCGTTCCTCTTAAGATTTACCCAGTAAAACCTCCTAAAATGGTTTTATGGTGGAATAGGAAGTTTCCTAAAATGGCGAAAATTTGGAGGGATAAAAGGATCCCTTTGGATTGGGACGTATCTGTTATGGAGGTTCCAGATGCAGATCGTGGTAGAATGGTTGATATGTATATGAGAAATTTCCATATCAAACCTTTGTATCTCGGTACTATAGACTACCTCAGAAAACTTTATATACAGATAGAGTTCAATGAGAAAGATGTACAGGATAAACCTATTCAGGAAAGTAAAAAGCTGTTCAAATACATACCTCTTATGGCTGAAATAGCAGCAGTTGCAGTAATAAACAGCCCAGAGATAACCAATAGACAATCAAAAGAAGTTACACGGCTTAAGGAGTTCTTTATGAACCATCTTACTGTAGCAAGATTGAAAAAGCTGTCTGATGTTATAAGCCAAATGATGAATCCTGGGGGTTTTACCTCCTCTATCAGATCAATAAGGGAAGTGGGGACAACGAAACCCAAAGCAAATCTGGTAGAGTAATTGGGCTAAATAGTCCATGGGGTAATCGTGGCGAAATTATTAAGACTTATGGATGGAGTTATGATTATTTGCTTTGGGGTATATCCTGGATAAACATTCAAATAATACTTGCAGATGCACCAAAGATAGAAACATCTAACAATGATGATAATACTGGAGGTGATGGTAATGATAAGAATGTGCATCGTGTTGAGCTGAAAACAAAAGAGGATATTAAAAATTATATCAAAGGACTTATGTAATATGGATAATATAAATGGAGCATTAGCATTCAAAGCCACTCTTGATATAGATGATTTTAATGTATCTGCACAAGCAATGGAAAGGCATATAAGGCAGGTGTCAGATACGACAATTACCGAATCAGCTATGATGGAGCAGTCGCTACAAAATATGGCTCAGAATGGAGCTAAATATATTGTATCATACCTTGTAGGTCAAGGTATGGGTAGTTTGTTGCAAAGTATTGTAACCACAAGAGGACAATTCCAACAGCTTGAAATAGCATTTGAGACAATGCTAAGAAGTGGCACAAAGTCAAAGGCACTCATGGATCAACTTGTTGTTACGGCTGCAAAAACTCCTTTTGATCTTCAAGGTATAGCAAGCTCGACAAAACAGATGTTGGCTTATGGATCATCTGTAGAAAATGTTGTTGATGAAATTGTGATGCTTGGAAATGTAGCGTCTGGTGTTGGTGCGCCATTGGGTGAAATTGCTTATCTATATGGAACATTAAGGGCGCAAGGTAGGGCTTATGCTGTTGATATTAGACAATTTGCTGGTAGAGGTATTCCTATCTATGAAGAACTTGCAAAAGTTATAGGTGTTTCCAAAGATGAAGTGAGTGCACTTATCACTGAGGGAAAGGTTGGGTTTGCTGAGGTTGAACAGGCGTTCAAAAATATGACAAGTTCAAGCGGTGTTTATTATAACCTTATGCAAGAACAAAGTAAGTCTCTAACTGGTATGATCTCTAACCTTGGTGATGCTTGGGATAGTGCTCTTAATAAAATAGGTCAAGAAAACCAGGATGTTTTTGCTACTGGCATACAGGGTGCTATCACTCTTGTAGAAAACTATGATGAGATATTGCGTATATTACAGGCTATTACTATTGCATACGGAAGCTATAAAGCAGCAATAGTACTGAATACACTTGTAACAAAAGGACATACTGGGGTTGCTTTGCTTGATAACACAGCACGCCAGGCAAAAATAGCACTTCTTAAAATTGATGCTCAGTTAACTGGTCAGGTGTCAGCTCAGACAAAAGCTATGACTGCTGCTCAGGAGGCTCACACTATATCATTACAAAAGCAACTCACAGCCGAGGAACATGCTAACCTTGTAAAGAGTTTGCGTATAGCAACCATACAACAATTATTGACAGCTCAGCAGCAGGAGTACTTATCAAATCTCAATCTTACAGCTTCAAGTGCGAATTATGAAGCTGTAGCAATGAGTGTCCTTTCCGTTGAGCAAAAAGAGGCTCTTAGTAAAACAGATCTGAGTGTAAAAAGTGCTGTATATCGTGCTGCTCTTGAACAGGAGGTTCTGAAAAAAAATCAGAATCAGGCTTCAACCCTAAATGCTATGCGTGCTGATGTAAGTGCTGCTGCTGCCAAAGTAGAGGCTTCAAAACAGACTGCTATAGCAACTATGCAGGCAACTGAGGCTGCGAGGTATGAGGTTTATTGGGCTAAACAATCAGGTGACGCTACAAGAATAGCAACAGCAGAAAAGAAGCTGGAGGGTGCACAGGAAAACCAGGCTATAGCAAGAAAGGCTGCTCTATCTGCTCAAACGGATTTCTATGCTAAAAAGAAAGCACTTGAAACTGCTGCTACAAGACAATCTACTGTTGCTACAACTGCTGATACAGTGGCAAAAAGTACAAACGCTGCTACAACGTCATTGTTGACTGCAATAACAACAAGGGCTACAGTTGCAATGAAAGCATTGTGGGCTTCGATGATGACAAACCCTATAGGATGGGTGATAGGTCTTGTTGGTGCATTGGTTAGTGCCTTAACTCTTTTCTCTGGTTCCGAGGATGAAGCTACTGATGCAATGGGAGAGTTCCAGGACACTACGAAAAAGGAAATTGACAACCTTAACCTGTTGTTCTCTGTTCTACAAAATACTGAAAATGGTACTAAAACTCATAAGGATGCTATTGAAAAAATAAATGCCATCTGTAAAGAGTATAATAAAACCTTGCTTGATGAAAATGCAACACTGGATATTCAGAGAGTAAAATATGAGGAACTGACTGCTGCTATTCAGAATAACACAGCAGAAAAGATCAAAGCAAAGTACACCGAACAGGCTATGCAGGAAATGATCCAGTCACAGACTGATGCACTGGAGGAACTTAAAAAGGCTGCTAAAGATGCAACGTATAAGGATATTCAGGAAACTATGCAATACGATGGAGCATGGGTTTCTGTTTCTAAAGTGGTAGATGTTGATGCAAGGTCTATACAACAGGCTACTGGAGCTGTTTGGGAGGCTGTAGAATCAATGTCAACGGAGGCTGCTGAGAGATTGAAAGGACTAACAGGAGAAGCCTATACAGAGGCTTTTAATCAATCTCTTGACAGGATCGTAAAGGCTGTTTCTAAATCAACTGGTGCTACTGATAAAGAAATGGATGCTTTTAGATCAACACTAAGCACGTATCTAAATGATATTGTTAGTTCTGCTACAGTTGCTCAATCAGAAATTTCAAAAGTAGATCAGCAACTTTCAGCTTTTTTTGAACCGAAAAATACTTCAAATACAACTGATGCTGTTGATTATGTATCAATGTCGTTTGAGGAACTTGAAAAGAAAGCAAAGGATACGCAAAAGGAAATTGATGAGATCAATTCAAAGAAAGTAAAAGTAGATACAGATACGAGTAAACTTAATGAACTCCTTTCAACTCTTAAAGAGATAAATGATGCTGTAGATAAAAAGACAAACGATCTTAATACTGAATCTGGAATAAATGCCAGGATAAAACAGCTTAAGGACGAAAGGGCAAATGTGGAAATAAACAGTTCTAAATATAAAGAATTGACAAAAAACATAAATGCTCTTGAATCACGTCTGCCAAAATCAAATAACAATGCAGCCCAAAAAACAGAGGAACTTTCAAGGAAACAACTGGATGCAGAAAGGAAACTTGAAGAAGATCGTATTTCTATAATGGATGAGGGGTACGAAAAGAGAAAAGCCATGCTGGATTTACAGCACAAGCAAAATCTTGATCGTATTGATAGAGAGGAAAAGGAACTTGAAAAAGCCAGGAAAGAGGCTGGTAAAGGTGGGCTTACAGATACACAAAAGGCTGGATTTCAAGAAAGGAGAAATATTGAGAACAAGTCTTATACTGATGCACAAAATAAATTGTTTGATGGGGAAATTGAGTACAAGAAAAAGCAATATGATTTGTATTTCCGTTGGGTTAGAACAATGGGTGAAGATGTTGCAAGAACTCATTTTTCAGAACTATTAAAAGATGGTGAATCATACAAGGAATTTGTTCAAAACCAGATTAACATTCTAAAAGAAAAGCAGAAAAACCAGGGACTTACTGAGGGTGAGGGAAACTATCTTGTTTCTCTAAACATGCAATACAATGAGATTACTGGTGCCAAAACTGCCATGGATGCTTTTAAGGAATCTGTAACAGGTGCTATAAGCCAGGCTCAAAGTCTTGCTGATAAGATACAGGCTATTGCTGATGCTAAAGAAAGGCTGAATAATGGAAGCTCTGGACTTGTTGGATCAGATGAACAGTCAGAGGCGATCTTATTCATTACAGAGGAAGATGAGAAATTACAGAAAGAAATACAGGAAAAACTGTTAAGTGGATATAGGACTTATGAAGAACAGAGAAAAGCCATACAGGATGAGTATGCTGTATTAAGAAATGAGGCTTTAAGGGAAAATAATCAGGAACGTATTAACCTGGTAAACCAGGGAGAGGCTGAGGCTTTGAGCGCACTAAATGCTCAAATGCTTATGCAAAGCGAAAGCTGGAAAAACCTGTTTACAGATCTTGACAGCCTTACTGTTGAACAGATTGATAAACTCATAAAAGACATTCAGCAGAAAATGAATACGGCAGACCTCGATCTCAATCCAGCAGATCTTAAGGCTGTTCTTGATAAACTTGATGAAGCTAAAAAGAAAGTTCTTGATGTAAATCCATTCAAAGCTATGGGAAACGCTTTGTCTGATGTTTTCAAAAAGGCAGAATCAGGATCCCAAAAAAGTTCAAAACAAATAAAAACTGAGTGGTCAAATCTTGCAAGTTCTACAGAGGGAGTATTTGGATTTATAAATGATGCTATTGACAGTTGCGATGTTCTGGGTGATCTTATCGGAGAAAATGGTAAGGCTACACTTGATATGCTACAGGGTATTACTACTGCTGGTATTGCAATGGCAGCAGCGATACAGACTGCTGAAAAAGGAAGTATTATTCTTGCTGCTATATCAATAGCTTTACAAGCTGTTCAGTTTGTAGCAAATCTTTTCAACAATGATGATGAATTAGAAGAAAAGATCCAGAATATACAGCAACATATTGATAACCTATCAAATTCATTTGACAGACTGCAGAACGCTGCTGAACACACATACTGGGTTTATTCTGATGAGGAAAAGCAAGCACATAACCAAAGAGTTCAGGCAATTAAAGATGAGATAGCTGCTCTTGAAGCTCAGAAAATTGCGGCTCAGCAAAGCTGGGATTTTGTAAGGTACGCAGAACTTACAAAACAAATAAAAGAATTGAAATATGCTCTTGAAAAAGAAGAATCAAACGGAGATATGTTTCAGTTGTATGAGTTGCAAAAAAATAATCTGAGACAACAGCAGGAGGCTATCAGACAGCAGATAGCAGCCGAAAAGGATAAGAAAGATACAGACTGGGGCAAGATAAATGACTGGGAGGAAGCTATTAAGGATATAGACACCCAGATAGAAGATATGGAAAGGAGTATGCTTGAAACCCTTGCAGGAACAGACACGCAAACTGCCATTGATGAGTTTGCAGATGCTCTTGTTGATGCTTACTGCCAGGGTGAAGATGCAGCAGAAGCACTTGGGGCTAAAACAAAGGATATTCTTAAAAAGGCTGTTGTTGATGCCCTAAAAAGGGAGTTCCTTGCTAAGGCTATCAATGATGCTATGGCATACCTCGGAGAAGCAATGAAAGATGGAGTATTAACAGACAGCGAAAAATCAAAATTTGAGGCGATGATAAACGCTGCTGGTGAAACATTTAATATGGCTCTTGAAAGTGTTGGAGATTGGATAAAAGATGTTGAGGATGAAGCTGCTGAAAACGCTGATCCATTAAAAGGTGCTGTAACTTCTATGAGTGAGGAAACTGGAGGCGTTATAGCAGGAAGATTAAATACTTTTATTATCAATCAAAGTGATCAGATAGTAATTATGAGAACTTCGCTCGTTTATCAGGCTGAAATTGCTGCTAATACAAGAACTTCTGCTGCTGAACTTGCTGAAATTAAAAGCACATTAAAAAGAATTGAAAATAAAGATAACTCACTTCTATCACAAGGTATAAGCTAATGGACGTAATAAAAGAACTTAAGAATGACGGTATTAACAAAGGGCTATGCCGTCTTTGGCAAATGAAACTTAAGCCAGGTCTTAATGTAGAAGAACTCGCTAAGTTATATGTTCGTGGAATTGATTTCTGTATTATCAATGATTATCCAACTTTGGATTTTATCAGGGATAATTTCAAGGGTAAATGCGAACAGTATGGCGTTTTTGTTGACGATGAGGAAAGATCCATAAAAAATTTGCCAGACGTTGTTTTGAACGGAAACTGCAAATCTATGATGGAGTATGACGGATATACAGTGAGCCGTATTTATGCAAGGCACAATTCTAAGGTATCTGTAAATGTTTCAGATCATGCTATAGTAACCATAGATGCTTTTGATAATACAGATCTTGTGGTTGCTGTAGCTGGAAAAGATGCTCAGGTAATGGTAAACATGTATGGTGATTCTAAAATTCAGTGTATTGGCGATTGTATAAAAGTAAAGTATAATAACAAAAAAACATATCGGGTATGATTGATAAAAATTTAGTTCTTTATCTGCCTTTTGACGATCCAGACGGTAATAAGGCTTATGATTATTCTTATAACAGATCAGATGCAACATTATCAAATGGTGCACTTTTCAGCAGGGACGCACATAGTGGAAAATCACTTGACTTAAATGGGAATGGAGAATGTTTGACAGATAGATCAATTCCTTTCAGCTCTGATTTTACGCTAACAATGTATGTTAAGCCTACTACAAACAAAATAGGTTGGCTTGTTAATATGAATGGAATAGATAATTATGTTGATCAATGGCTTGACGTAATGCCTAAAGAATGGGTGTTCTTATGCTTTGTAAAATCAGGATCTATTCTTTCTGTTTACCTGGGAAATAAACAGGTTTACAGTAAACCGCTGCCTGGTACCCCAGTCGGATTGTCGGTAAATGAAAATACTCTTATTGGATGCAATACTCTTATTGATGATGTTAAGCTATTCAATGTAGCTAAATCATACAAGGAAATACTTATTATGCAGAAAAGTACTGACGTTGAATATTATATAAACGGAAAGAACTTTAAGGAGTTTGGTGTATTTGTATCTGATTCTGATGGGCTTGTAGGTAGGCTTGAAAGAAAAGAGACATTACAGGTTGACTGGGATAATTACCACGGTATTGTAAGAGATAAGAAAAGACCACGTTTCAAAGAAAGGACTATAACTCTTTCGTGTTTTATCGAAGCATCCAGTAGGTCGCAATTTGTTCAATGGCTTGATCTGTTCTTGAATGAGTTTGACGGTGAAGGAAATCATAGGTTCGTTGTAGAATATGACGGAAAGGCAAAGCCTCTTGTTTACGAAGTAGAACTACATGATAGTGTCGATCCTGATAAAAAGTGGGGGCTTTACAACAATGATATTATGATTGGAACTTTCAAATTAAAACTTGTTGAAGATGAGCCTGTAAAAAAGGTTCTGAGGCATGTAAGCAACACTGCAAATTCTAAGGCATCAATTACTGTAACTACATACAAGATGCTTAACATATACTGGGGTGATGGAACGCATACATATAACGTATCAGGTAGTAATAAACTTGTAGAACATAAATATTCTGATCCTGGAGAATATGATATTATCATTACTGGTGTAATAGAGGATATTGAAAGTTTTTCCACTAATGCTATTGTAGTATGGGACAAATTGAAGTGATAAAAAGAGACGGATCAAAAATACTGTTGATGTCAAGAGAACCTTTCTGTACCGTTAAAACAGCGGTACAGAATATAACTCTTATGGGTGATGATCAGGTACAACTGAATATCGTATCAACAGAACTTATTGATTTTCAAAAAGGTGACAAGATTATAATTGATGGTGATGAGTACACAATAAGAACAAAGGTAACTCGTGAAAAGCTATCTGAGGACTACTACACCTATGATGCTGTTTTCTATGGCGTTATGTATGAGCTAATGAAAAGTCTATACAGAAATACAGATGCAAACGGAAAATCCACTTCAAGTACGTTTGATCTAACCTACAGCATTAAGGATTTTGTTAAGGTGATTATCTATAATGTGAACAGGGACTATCCTGGATTGTGGAAATTCGATGAGGCAAATTGTCCTGATACGGAACCTCGCACTATTCAGTTTTCAAGACAGAACTGTTTGCAAGTGTTACAAGCATTGTGTAGCAAAGATCAGTTTAACCTGGAGTTTCAGATTACCCAAAATGACGGTGTAAGAACTATACATATAGGAAAGTTTGGCGAAAGGATAAATCCTCCTGGCGGTAATGATTATTTTGAATGGGGCAAAGGTAATGGCTTATATACACTTAAAGAACAAAAGGTAGATGATAAGGCTATTATTACAAGGCTCTGGGTTGAGGGTGGAACTACCAATATCAGAAAGGACTATAGAAACTATTCAGAAAGGTTACAGCTTCCATATCCTAAGAGATTAAATAAAAGAGAACATAAGCTGTATGATGGTACCGTTGTAGCTCCTGGAACAGAAATGATCGGTATAGATGATGATGATAACAGATATATTGAAGATGCTGATCTGAGGGATCTTTTAGGTAGTGATGAGGATGGTGCTCAGTATGATGATATATATCCTAAAAGAACTGGAGTTGTAACAGCTCTTGGTGCTGATATAAACTCGTTCTATGACGATACAATGGACTTTGATCTTGCTGAATCAGATGAGAATGGAACTAAGTACTTGATACAAGATGTGACTGCAAAGATCACATTCATAACAGGAAAACTTGCTGGTCAACAGTTTGAACTTGCTGCTAAGAATGGTTATGATCATGCTAAAAAGCTGTTCACTATAATTCCATTTACGGATGAAAGAGGCTTAACTATACCTACAACAGATAGTGAGGCTTATAGGATTTCTGATGGAGACACATATAAGATAACAGATATAAATCTGCCTGAATCTTACGAGCAGAATGCAGAAGAAGATCTCTGGTATGAGGGGTATAATGAATTTAAGCCACGTACACAGGCTAAGGCTCAGTATGTACTTAATTTCGACAGAAAATATTTCCTTGATACAACTCCAGACGATAGTAATGTATGCCTGTTCAAAGTAGGTGATTATGTGCCTGTTAAGGATGAACGCTTTGGAATTGAAAAGACTATCAGGATCCAGAAAGTAAGCAGGAACCTGATGCTTAAGCACGACTACAGCATTACTTTGTCCGATACTACAAGTATATCTATAATCAATCAGACTGTTATAGATGTCATAGGGCATGAGCAAGTGATTGAAAGTAACAGGCTAAGGGATCTTAATAAGGCACGTAGAGGATGGCGTACAACAGAGGAACTGAGAACCATGGTGTATGATACTGATGGTTACTTTGATCCTGAAAATATACGCCCAAACTCCATTGATACAAACATGTTGACTGTAGGATCTAAAAGCCAGCAGTTTGTACTTGTTGATGTAGTTTTCAATCCTAATGTTAACGGACTTCCTAACAGGTTTGATGCAACGTCTGGAATACTGGCGCACTTGACTATTGATGAGGCTGAGATTAAACAGTGGAATATGTCTGGTGCTGAGTTCACAATGTCTGAATCAGGCGGTTATTACCTGTTCGCTAAATGCTCTAAAAAAGGAACAACAGGTACCTGGTATCTTACACGTGAACAGTTGAAGTTTGAACCAGTTGAAGATCCTAACAACTACTATTTTCAGGTAGGTATTCTATCATCATTGAGGGCTGATGATAATTTTAGGGACTTTGTTACAACATACGGTTTCACCAGAATAAACGGTAATACAATTACTACTGGTAAAATAATAACGTCTGATGGTGAGTGTTACTTGGATCTTGATGGAAATGCTTTCAGGATAGGTGACGCAACAAGCTCTATAGATTGGAATGTGACTGCAAGAAAGCAACTAACATTGCATAATGTTAGACTTTTGTCTGATAGTGGCGATGTTTCTCATATAGGAGTTTATAGAGGTACATATAACAGCAAATATGTGTACTATAAGGGGGATGAAGTAAGTTATGAAGCATCTAACGAAGTATGCACATACAGATATATAAACAATGAGCCGAGTATGGGAATACTACCTACAAACTCAACTTATTGGCAGCTCATAGCTAAGGGATCTCCTGGAGAAAAGGGTAACTCTATATTCTACACATATAATGACAGCCAGGAAAAACCAAACACTCCTACTGGAGCAGGAAATACAAATGGATGGCACACTGAATCAACGGAAAGCGTTGTTTGGATGAGTATCAAGTCTGCTGCTGATATTAACAGTGGATCATGGGGATCTCCATTTAGGGTAAGAGGTGCTGATGGTACAAGTATTACTATCAAAGGTAGTAAAGATGATGTTTCACAGTTACCTGTAGTTGATAATAAGCCTGGTGATGCCTATATCATTGGTGAGAATCTTTATATTTGGGATGGATCAGGGTGGACGAATGTAGGTAAGATAAAAGGAGAAGATGGCAAAAGCAGTTATCTACATATCAAATATTCTGATGATGGTGGCAAAACATTCACTGATGGAAATGGAGAAGTACCTGGTAGGTGGATGGGAGTTCTTGTAAACCAGTCGCAATCAGACAGTGATAACCCAGCAGATTACACCTGGAATGATACAAAAGGAGAAGATGGTACACCTGGTAAACCTGGTGAAGATGGGAAAACGTCATATCTTCATATCAAATATAGTGATAATGGTGGTTTATCTTTCACTGCAAACAATGGAGAAACGCCAGGTGCATATATCGGACAATATACAGACTTTGAGAAAAAAGACAGTGATAACCCAGCAGATTATACCTGGAGTAGAATCAAGGGAGATCCTGGAACAGGAGGAACTGATGCTGAATCTGGCGTTTATTATGAATATAGGTATGCAAAGAATGGATCTACATCTACACCTCCAGCTATAGATCTATCATCACCCAATCCAGCAGGATGGAGTACTGAAATGCCTAAGCCTGGTGCATTTGAATATGTCTGGTGTACTATGGCTAAAAAGTCTGGAATTGTAGATAGAACATCTTTTAATTACCCTATATCTGAGACTGATTATCAGAACAGGGGGGAATTAAGGATAATGGATCAGACAGGTGAGTATATGGCAACATATAATAAGCCAGAATGTATTGTAAAAGATGGAAATCGTTATGCTTTTGACTTGTCGTATGAAAAGGAGTGTAGAATACCTTACGATCTGCCTTTTGGAAAGAACTTTACTTTGTGCTTCTGGATGAAAACAGATCAAAAGTATGTGAAATGGATGCTGAACGGATATAATGGTCGTGAATATGTTGAAAACACAATCAATACAACTCCTGGGGTATGGTTCCATGTAGCATTAAGATTTTCTGATAAAACTGTTACTGTATTTATAAATGGAGTTCAATATAATTACGGATCAGTCAATGAAAAGATAGATGGATTTGCCATTTATGATGATAATATGTTTGGATCCAGCTCAATGTTTGATGATGTTAGATTGCTTGATAGTGCTTTGCCTGTATCAGATATTGAGAAAATAATGCAAGGTACTGCTGATGAACTGATACAACATTGGAGCACTCCTATAAGGGTAAATCCTTATGATGGTATAGATGGAAAGCCAGGTGTAGGAGTTAACACTACAGATGTTGAATATGCGCAAAGTACATCTAATAGTGTAGCACCTACAAGCGGATGGCAAACAACAGCCCCAGCCTGGAAAGATGGATATTATATATGGAGTAGAACAAAGGTAACATACACGGACGGTACAAGCACTACAACTAAGGCAGCATGTATAACAGGAGGAAAGGGAAATACTGGATCCCCTGGTAATGGTGTAAAGACTATAGTAGAACAATATTATCTATCAAGTTCAGCTACTTCACTATTAAATGGATCATGGAGCACTACAAGACCTACATGGAAAGATAAATGGTATATCTGGACGAGATCGGTAATTACATACACAAACGGTACTTCTACAACAACTGCACCTATCTGTGTAACTGGATCAAAAGGAGACAAGGGAGAACCTGGCGATCAGGGACAAAAGGGAGAAAGCCCAGCAACGGTATTCAGAGGCGTTTATGATAGCAGTAAAACATACTATGGTACCAAATACAGGTTAGATGTTGTAAAGTACAATGGAGTGTATTATGTTGCCAGGATTGACGCTGGTACTTTCACTGGTGTAATTCCTACAAACACAAGTAAGTGGAATAATTTCGGTGCCCAGTTTGAATCTATAGCAACTGATCTATTGCTTGCTGAGAATGCCAACATAGCAGGATGGGTGTTTAAGAATAACAGGCTGGAATCTCAGAATGGAAGCGTTTATCTGGATGGAGTTAATGGCGTTGTTCGTGTCAAAGGTACAATGCAATTATCTACAGGTTTTTCTGGAGTTTTTTCAGATGTTAACATCTTCTATCTGCCATCTGTAACATCTACTAAATATATCAGCATGGGAAAAGATGCAGATGATATTGGTAAGGTATGCAGACTATACAATAGTAGCCCTTTCGGTGGTGCTGATTATATGATAGGAGCATATAGCTTTACAGCAGAAGATGGAATGTCATGGAGCCAGCATGATTATTATGCAGTAGTAAAACCGCAGGAAGTCGTAGAAATGACTTGCTTTGAAGAACCTGGATCAACAGCAACATCAAAAAAAGGAAGATGGGATATAACAAGTAGGTTTTCGCACGAAGATTTTTATAAAAGTGGTGCAAAAGGACGGTATGCAAGAATACTTGCTATAGGTAAGATTAACGGAACTAACTCAGGTGCTTCACTATCTGGAACTTATTACGATGGACGTAGCTTGTCAAGCGTATTTAGCGTTTCAAGATTAGGAACTGGTAAATATCGTGTTTACTGTTCTTCATGCCCAAGCGGATATACTGTTATGGCTACAGGTTATGGTGCTATATGGGGTGGAAGCAATCCTGTTAAGGCTTGTTTGTATTCAAAGACATCTTCATACTTCGATGTTTTACTATCAGATGATGCCTCCGCTAATGATGGCTCATGTGAATTTGTGATTTTTGCGCCAGATTGGGACTATAATATGAAATGATTATGAAATGGTTTTTAGAAAGTAACAGACCGAAGCACTTTATTTATGCTATACCAAGTGCTTTCTTGTTAACCATTCTATTTGCAGCAGGGTTAGCTGTAGGAATGGAGTTTAAGGACAAACAATATGGTGGTAAATGGGATTGGCTGGATCTCATTGCTACCATAATGGGAGGAATTATAGGGCAACTATTACAGTTGTTAGTGATTTACATTATATTGAAAGGAGGTGAATTTATGTAGAATGTTTGCTTGAAATTACAAAGTTTGTGTGTAAAAGTGTGTTTGTCAGACACAGATTTATTATATTTGCAGTGTTTACTAAGTAAATTGATATGGATGCAACAATGTATAGCTTAAGAATACAATCAAAAGGAAAGATTGAAAACCTTGATAATGGGTTCAATCTCTCTGGTACTCCATTTTCTGTTTTTGTTAGACCAAAAGAGAACACAATGGAAACAAATGTTCTTATCAGGTGTAAACTGATTTGCGACAAAGAGGATGGGGATTTCCCAGTTCCTATTGGTGACTGGACGCCAGGATCTATAGTTAGTTTATCTCCAGGTGCTATAGATCTTGAAAAGTTTGAAATTTACTGGGGTGCAGGTGAAACTATCAAAAAATAAAAAAAAATATGGGACTAATTTTAGGAAGTGGATCAACCAAACCACAATATCCGTATGATCAGTGGTATGGTGTTCAGGGAGATTTTACAAGTAGTGATTACCGACTTACAAGGGTTGGTAATTTGGATCTTCACAGAACGCTGCCTGTTCAAGCTAAGTTAAGACGCTATGTAGAAAACATAGATGGATCAGTGAAATACTATCTTCACCAGAACGATAGCCGTAAAAAGGAAAGTGGAGCAACAGCTATCATTGATAGTACTGATGGTAATGTAATGCTTGAAAAGCCAGAGTATTATATTAAGATTGAAATTTCTGGAACGAAATGGATCTATGCTATCTCAGAATACCCTTTGCCTGGGTTTATTAAGATGGAGAAAAAGGCTATTTCTCCATGGTTCGCAACACAGGACACTACAACTGGTGAGGCTGTATCTGGATGCTGGTTAACGTGGAACGGAAATGAGATCGCACGTGATGAAAATGGTATTGTGAAATTGAAAGATAATGCTGCTCAATTCAGGGGCGGTTCTGGTGCATCTGATGCTTCAAAAGATGGCACATACAATTCTCAGCTCGGAATGGCTCGTACTTCTGTATCAAAGGCAACAGTCAGACCATGGTGTAAACATGGTACTCATATCGGTGCATACAGGGCGTACAATGAAATAGCCTGGTTGCAAAGAATTGAATACGCATCTTTACACTGCCAGGACGCATACAATGAAAGCCTTACTGATGATGGTTTCCATCAAGGTGGACTTGGTAATGGTTGCACGGTGGATGGCGGTCAATGGAATACATGGGGAGGTTACAGACCTTTTGTACCTTGTGGTGTTACTGCAGTACTTGGCAACAATACAGGAAAGGTTTCATACACAATCAAAGGATGGACTGGAGGCGATAAGGTTATTCAGGTAACATCTTACAGAGGACTGGAGGCTCCTTTTGAATATCTCTGGATGCTTGCTGATGATGTTCTCGTTCACCATGGAACTGATAAGAGTGTAGCTTACCTGTGTGAGGATCCGACAAAGTTCACTTCACATTCTGATTCTTCTACAGCTATCCCTGATGGATATGTAGCCATGACTGATTTACCACGTAAAGACGGATATATCCTTACTTCTGCCATGTCTATGAAAGGATATACTTTCCCAGACAATACTACTGGAGGTTCAAGTAACAAGGGGTTCTGTGATTACTTCTATACTTGTGTAGATGATTCAGGCTGGAGTTCTCCAGGCTGGTATGGTGCCCTCCTGTCTGCTGCTGCGCTTTATGGTGCGAGTGCGGGGTTCGGTTGTCTGAGTACGCGTAGTCGCTCCTCGGGTGCGCTTGCGAACTTTGGGTTCCGCTTGTGCCGTTTTTAACGGACTGCAAAACACGGGGCAACGAAAAATATAGAGACTTGAAAATTTGAAAATATTGGTGGAAGTGATCAGGGGTGCCCTCCTGTCTGCTAATGCGTATACTGGTACGAGTGCGGGGTTCGGTTATCTGCTTACGAATTCTCGCTCCTCGTCTGCGTCTGCGAACATTGGGTTCCGCTTATACCGTGGTAT
>ULOV01014373.1_pt1 | contig 18639 bp, 16 predicted proteins | sample 1952871 | NCBI WGS metagenome assembly ULOV01 (sample SAMEA4835612, study PRJEB28245) | human gut metagenome | biome: gut microbiome; material: fecal sample | place: Denmark | collected 2008
GCCGTATTCACGTATTCTGACACACTGTCCATTATCTATACCGGCTGGAATCTCAACAGTCTTTCTGACCTTCTTGGTATTGTAGCCTGTACCGTGACATGTAGGACACTTATCCTTTACTACCTTGCCCGAACCACCGCAGGATGGACATGTTGTGACATTCTGCACTACTCCAAACAGAGACTGACTCTGTCTGACAACCTTACCTGTACCATTACACTGGGTACATGTCTCAGGAGATGTGCCCGGCTTAGCTCCGTTGCCGCCACAGGTAGAGCATGTCTCCTTATAGTTGAATTCAAGCTCCTTTGTGCAGCCAAATATAGCTTCCTCAAAAGAAATTCTTACACTGAGACGGACATTTGCACCCTGTGCAGGACCATTTCTTCTGCCACTGCTTCTTCCACCTCCGAAGAAATCTCCGAAAATGTCACCAAAAATATCCCCCATATCCATGCCTGAGAAATCAAAGCCACCGGCTCCGCCGCCTGTGCCATCAAATGCTGCATGACCGAACTGATCATACTGGCGTCTCTTATCCGGATCAGACAATACGGCATAGGCCTCCTGAGCCTCCTTAAACTTCTCCTCACACTCTTTATCACCCGGATGAATGTCAGGATGATATTTCTTTGCCTGCTGTCTGAAGGCTTTTTTAATCTCTGCATCTGTTGCGGTCTTAGATACTCCTAATACCTCATAATAATCTCTTTTTTCTGCCATAATTGAAAATTCCTTTTATTATACAACTAATTCGCAAGGCCGGCCAAGCGGCCAACCTTGCGAGTAATTTTACTTACGCAGCCATTATGATGCTTTGATTGATAACCCGGATTATAGGTCATTAATCCTCATATCATTATGGCAGCATCTGTTTAATTATACTTCCTTGAAATCTGCGTCGATGACATCATCATCTGCACCGTTTGAAGCGCCTGCATTCATATCAGGTCCTGCTCCTGCTGCTCCTGCATTCATGTCAGGTCCTGCTCCTGCTGCTCCCTGCGCTGCCTGAGCCTGCTCATACATCTTTGCAAATACCTTCTGAGCACTCTGTGTGAGCTTCTCCTGTGCTGCCTTAAGCTCTGCAACATCAGCCTCTGTCATAGCCTCAGCCTCTTTATGTGCATCAAGGAATGACTTAACTGCTGCGATATCAGCCTCAACTGCTGACTTATCAGCGGCATCAACAGAATCTCCAACCTGCTTTAATGCATCCTCTGTCTGGAATACAAAGCTCTCAGCATCATTTCTTGCATCGATTGCTTCTTTTCTCTTCTTATCCTGTGCCTCAAACTCAGCAGCCTCTTTAACAGCCTTATCAATCTCATCATCGGACATATTAGATCCTGCTGTGATTGTGATGTGCTGCTCTTTTCCTGTTCCAAGATCCTTTGCAGACACATTTACGATACCATTTGCATCGATATCGAATGTAACCTCAATCTGTGGAACTCCACGACGTGCTGGTGGGATACCATCAAGTCTGAACTGTCCGAGTGATTTATTATCGCGGGCGAACTGTCTCTCACCCTGTACTACGTTGATATCAACGGCTGTCTGGTTATCAGCGGCTGTAGAGAATATCTGGCTCTTTCTTGTAGGAATAGTTGTATTTCTCTCGATAAGTCTTGTAGCAACACCACCCATTGTCTCGATTGAAAGAGAAAGTGGAGTAACATCAAGGAGAAGTACTTCGCCGGCGCCGGCATCTCCTGCAAGCTTACCACCCTGGATAGAAGCACCGATTGCTACGCACTCATCAGGGTTAAGAGACTTGCTTGGCTCTTTTCCTGTCATCTGCTTTACCTTGTCCTGTACGGCCGGAATACGTGTAGAACCACCTACAAGTAATACCTGTCCAAGGTCTGCATTTGTAACGCCTGCATCCTTCATAGCGTTCTGTACAGGGATTGCTGTTCTCTCTACGAGGTCATGTGTCAGCTCATCGAATTTAGCTCTTGTAAGAGTCATGTCGAAATGCTTTGGTCCCTCTGCTGTAGCTGTGATGAATGGAAGGTTGATGTTTGTAGTAGTAGCTGAAGACAGCTCCTTCTTTGCCTTCTCAGCAGCTTCCTTTAATCTCTGGAGTGCCATCTTGTCTGTAGAAAGATCAACACCCTCTGCCTTCTTGAACTCGTCAATCATCCACTGTGTTACCTTGTTATCGAAATCATCACCACCAAGGTGTGTATCACCGTTTGTAGATAATACTTCAATGACTCCGTCACCAATCTCGATGATAGATACATCAAATGTACCACCACCAAGGTCATAAACCATAATCTTCTGTTCTTTCTCATTGTCAAGACCATAAGCAAGTGCTGCTGCTGTAGGCTCGTTGATGATACGCTTTACATCAAGACCTGCAATCTTGCCGGCATCCTTTGTAGCCTGACGCTGAGCATCGTTGAAGTAAGCAGGTACTGTGATAACTGCCTCTGTTACCTTCTCACCAAGGTATCCCTCTGCATCAGCCTTTAACTTCTGAAGTACCATAGCTGAAATCTGCTGTGGGCTGTAGCTCTTGTCATCAATCTGCACCTTGTAATCTGTACCCATATGTCTCTTGATAGAAGAAATTGTCTTCTCAGCATTTGTAACTGCCTGACGCTTTGCAGGCTCACCGATAAGTCTCTCTCCTGTCTTTGTGAAAGCAACTACTGAAGGTGTGGTTCTTGCACCCTCCTGGTTTGCTATAACTGTAGGTTTTCCACCTTCCATAACTGCTACGCAGCTGTTTGTTGTTCCTAAATCAATACCAATGATTTTGCCCATTTTATTTTCCTCCTATTTAAATATAGTGTTTTTACATGTTTAATATATTGTAACCATCCGGTGCTTCACATGAATCATAAAAATCTGATTCACTGTCATGCCGGATAGATGTACACATCATTACTGTACTACCGATACCATGCTGTGACGTACCACTGAATCCTTGTACATATAGCCCTTCTGAAGCTCCTGTGCTACGGTGCCTGACTCAAGTTCATCATTTTCAACCTGCATCACTGCATTGTGGAAATCAGGATCAAACTCCTGTCCTACGCACTCTATTGGCTTTACACCTGCAGCATCAAGCTCTGTGAGCATCTGCTTGTAGACCTTATCCATACCTGTGATAAAAGGATCATCCTTCTTATCATCCGGTACTGCTGCAAGACCTCTCTCGAAATTGTCGATTACAGGAAGGATTTTCTCAACTATTGTCTTTGCTCCCATGTCAAACATCTGGGATTTTTCCTTCTCACTTCTCTTGCGGAAGTTCTCGAACTCTGCCATCTGTCTTTTCAGACGGTCGTTAAGCTCTTCAATCTGCTCATCCTTCTTGTCTTTTTTCTTTTTCTTGAATAGACCTTTCTTTTCATCTGACTTTTCATCTGACTTTTCATCTGCTTTTGCATCTGCATCAGCTAAAGCATCATCATCTGATTCAGTTTCCTTCACATCTGTATCATTTGCTTCTTCGGCTGCCTGAGTGCTTTCCTCATCAGCTCCTTCAATCTCTATCTCTTCTGCTTTGTTTTCTGCAGTCTCATTGTCGATTGTTTCTTTTTTAATATCCTCTGGCATTTTTGACCACCTTCCTATGTTTCATCCTCAGACTTCTTATAAATTCCATCTAACTGGGATTTAAGAGTCTTTAAATTATCCATTACTTTTTCATAATCCATACGCTTTGGTCCGACAATTCCTATCGTGCCCTTTACGCCCTCACCCAGATCATATGTCGCAGTGACAACACTGCAGTCCTTCATGGTCTGGATTGGAGATTCATTTCCTATATAAACCTGAATGCCTGTTCCATTGTCCTTCTTCTCGGAATCGGATAGGGATTCAGTAACAAGGCTTGCTAGCTCTTCCTTTTCCTCAAATGCTGACAAAAGTGTCGCTGCATTATTGGAATCCGAAAGCTCAGGATACTTCAGAATATTTGTTGCTCCGCTGGTGTAAATCTTAAGATCCTCACTCTCCGCGAAGGTCTGTGCCAATGCATCAATCACATCAGAGACAATTCCTGAATGGATACCGGCTCTCTCCTTTATGCTTGCAATGTTTCCAAGATTAATCTCGTTCATTGCGAGTCCGTTTAATGAGGTGTTAAGCAGAATGTTGAGCTTAAGTATCGTCTCATTGTCAAGCGGCTCATATAAATCAAGCATCTTGTTTCTGACCATATTATTGTTCATAACAATTACTGCAAGCAGGTGCTGGTCGTCAACCTGTGAAAGCTGGATGAATTTCACCTTGTTGTGATTGACATCCGGTGCAGAAACAAGTGTGGCATAATTGGTATTGTTTGCAAGTACCTTTGCCGCCTGCTTTAACACCTGCTCCATCTTCTCGGTATTTTCAATGACCAGCTCCTTCATATCAGAAAGCTCTTTTTCCTTCTTGTCATTGGTCTCTATAAGATGGTCTACATATAATCTGTAGCCCTTATCCGAAGGAATTCTTCCTGCTGAGGTATGTGGCTGTACTATATAGCCCATCTCCTCTAAGTCGCTCATCTCATTTCTGATTGTTGCCGAGCTCAGATTAAGATCTGTATATTTTGAAATTGTACGTGAGCCAACCGGCTCTCCTGTGGCGAGATAATTGCGGATGATTGCATCCAGTATGGTAAGCTGTCTCTCGCTCAACTCTAGTTCTTTGTTTTCATTTTCCATTGGTCACACGCTCCATCTGAAGTATGCTTTTAATTTGTTAGCACTCTGTATTTTGGAGTGCTAATTTTTTATCTGTACATAACATACCACCACCTATTAGCAATGTCAACCCTCGAGTGCTAATTTTTTTAATAAAATTTTTGAAACCCCTGATTTTACTGGGGTTTCAGGCTTTATTAATTTTCTATTAAATTGATTTTAGCGGTATTTACACCACTTTTACACCATTTTTCAATTTTTCATTTCAAGCTTAGCATCAAATAATACGAAAAAGCAGTCGATCCTAAATGTGAAAGACTGCTTTATATCATATTTCTTATTGCCTTGTGTGTATATTTAGCTGACTGTCTATATCCCGTCCTGCATACATTACTCTAAGTATTGTTACAACCATTCAATAATTCCTCTCAAATCACTGTCAGCCTGTTCTGATACTTCTATTTCATATATCATAAGCCATAATCTTTGCGAATATCAGAAAAGGCTTTCTTAGCATTTTTTGTCCGTCCAGCCTGCATATCCGCATATCCCTTCTCTAATTCTTCATTGAACTCTACCTCTGATAATGCGCTGATATCAACAGGTCTAACAGATGGTATTTTTACTTCAAACGGAAGACCTCTCTGTAAGATAATCTGCATATAAAACATCTCCTTCCTGCCATATTTTTATGTTATGCAAAACCTCCGAACGGCTTTAGCCCATAAATCAGTTATTATTATTCCTAATCAAAATCTGTATGATTTTATCATAATTTTCCGGTCTGTGTGGAAACGTACAGTCTGTACATACCTTGATTTTTTTGCCATTCTTCTCTATGTAGGTCTTACTTCCGGGACAGTTTGGCATACTATACATAGGACAATAACAAAACAGACAATTAAAGTCATCCGAAAGTCCCTTGTGACACGGAAAATATTTGCAATCTTTGTTTTTAAAGTATTTATAAGAGTTTTCCATTTTTATTCCTTCTATATTCATATGCTTTTCTCACAAAGCTCTCTGCAAAATGCGGATTTGACGGATAATACAGGTGCGGAAATCCAAGCCAGTAATTATCATGGCTTATCACGCAGTCGTAGCTTCTGCCTGTGGCCGGCTTGGTCGCAATACAATCAGCTCCGTTATCGGTGCTGTCGTAATAATGAAATTCATGCGCCTTTATTTTTTCATTTGGCGGTAGAAAATTGCTATGCTTTTCCGCAAGCTCAATATATCCGAACCTGACCAGCTTTCCCTTAAAATGACACCCACCATCTAATGCGCCCACAAGCTGCGACTTATTCATATTATTTTGTGTATCAGCATTGTTTTTTTCATCATTATCATCACAGATGTTACGGATATATGTGTGAAGATACATAAATCCTCCACACTCGGCAACCGTCGGCATTCCGGCTCTAAAAGCTTTATTTATGGCATTCATCATAGATACGTTTTTACTCAGTTCCTTTGCATACAGCTCCGGATAACCGCCTCCAAGCAGCATTGCATCACAATCCTCTGGAAGGCAGGTATCGTGAAGTGGTGAAAAATACTGTAATTTTGCACCGCATTTTTTAAGAAGCCTCAAATTATCTTCATAATAAAAACAAAATGCTTCGTCCATGGCAACAGCTATGTTTACGGTATTATTTTGGTCTTGAGACCTCATCAGCTCTGCATTTTTTAAGGTTTGACACTTATCTTTATCTGCACTTCCGCTGTCACCAATTTCATCTGCCGCTTCTGCTATATCTATAAACAAATCCATATCTATTGTCTTTTTTAGTCTGTCGGCAGTTTCATTGAGCTGTTTTTTTATATCTGAAAGCTCATCCGGCATGACAAGCCCCAGATGTCTGCTTGAAAGCCCGATATCCTTCTGTTCCGGGAAATACCCGACTACTTTTACGGAAGGCTCCTTCTCTATCAGAGGCTTTATGATGTCATAATAGCCCTTCGACATCCGATTGAGCAGAACCCCCTTAATCAAGTGCTGAGTGTCATACTGCAAAAAACCGGCTATAAGAGCAAGCACTGACTTTCCCATGCCCTTTGCGTCCATCACGAGTATTATCGGAGTCTGCGTCACCTTTGCCAGATGGTATGACGAACCCTGCTCATATATTCCGCCAAGCCCGTCATATAATCCCATCACGCCCTCAAGCACCGCAAAATCACCATCGGCTCTTTCATCTAAGAAAAGCTGCACTGTTGTCTTTTCGTCCGTAAAAAACGTATCGAGATTTTTGGATGGTACGCCAAGCACCTTTTTGTGAAACATTGGGTCAATATAATCAGGTCCGCACTTATATGACAATACGTTTTTTCCGCTATCCTTTAAAAGCTGCAGTAAAGCGCAGGTTATCATTGTTTTTCCACTGCCGCTTTTGGGTGCGGCTATCATAAAACGATTTATTTTCATGTGTTCATCCTTTATTTCATCATATACCTTAAAATATCAGCCTTCGATGATTTATTACGGGTTGTAGCATAAAAGCCCAGGTTAAAATTCAAACGAACATATCCACACCGGATTTTCTGCCTGCATCAAATGGTAATGTCCTATCTGCTTTGAGCGGCTGACCTGCAGCTGCACGATATCCTCATTTTTCACATCATATGCCGACAATATTTCCTTTATCTCACAAATTGTTTCCATGGAAATTGCATTTATCACTATACGGATATGTGGATTTTTTGCTTTAAGAGCCTCTATTATCTCCTTTAGATTGCCACCGCTGCCTCCGATAAATGCGTGTGTCGGCACCGGAAGAGTGTCCATTCCGTCAGGAGCCTTTGCATTTATAACATGGATATTTTCAAGTCCATGCTTTTCTTTATTTTGCGTGATAAGCTGCACGGCATTTTCCTTCTGCTCGATGGCATAGACCTCCATATCATCGGAAAGTGATGCGGCCTCTACCGCTATGGAGCCGGTTCCGCTTCCCACATCATAAAGCACTGAATCCGATTTCAAATGAAGCTTGCAGATGCTTACATGCCTTATTTCCTCTTTGGTCATCGGAACCTTTTCACGGATAAATGCTGCATCACTTAGCTGCGGTGTGACATTTTTTGCAACCGGATTGGGATTTTTTATCATGCAGATATACAGTCCCTCCCTTTTAAGCTTTGTGCACTCCTGCGGCGAAAGCTGCGATATAGTTTCATCCGGATATGATAGCTGGTATCCCACAGTTACCGAGCATTTTTGTAAACCATACCTTTCGTCACTGCTTAATAGGTGTCCAAGCATATTCACATCCTTTACACCTGACATCAGCATAAATGTTTTTGCATGGTGGCTAATCCGTGATGTGATATTAGAAAGCTTTACTCCGTGGATGCTGCAAATATATGCATCGCTGTAGTTTTCACCAACTGCTGCCGCCATATATGACACAGATGAAATTCCAGGAATGATTGACACATCCGCATTTAATTTTCCTTCTACAATTTCATTTTTTATCGCCAGATACAGCTTTCTGCTTCCACTGTAAAAGCCTGTATCTCCCGAGAATAATATAAGAACATTACTGATTTTTGCAGTATCTGCACAAATTTCGTATAGATAAGGAATAATCTGTTCTGCAAGATAATACGGCTTTTTGTCTATCTTCGCACTGTATTTTTCTATCATGCGGCTTGCGCCAAGTATAATATCAGCGCTTTCTATTGCATCTGAAACAGCTTTTGTCATGCAAGCATCATTTCCCATTCCAATGCCGGCAAGCATGATATGAAGCTTGTTATATTTCCTGTCAATATATTCACAAACAGCTTCAAATGACATTCCATCATCCTGCACGCTTTGTCCCACAATATAGACCGGAATATTTTTATTTTTTGCGGCAGCTATTTTCTCAATAAAGCCACCGGCCGCACCGCTTTTTTTGGTGACCAGACATCTGATATCATACTGGTCAATAAGTGCCTCATTAAGCTGTGTGCTAAACGGGCCCTGCAATGCCAGAATGTGCTTTCCTGTAATATCATTGTGCATGCACAAGCTTATGCTCTCAAGCCCCGGAAGCACGCGCACATACAATCTTTCCCTGACGTCTGAGGTTTTACAATACACTGACAGCTCCTTGCTTCCTGTTGTGAGCAGTATATTTCCGTCTGTATTGTTAAGTGCCTTTGCACATGCTTCATTGTCCTCAAAATAGCGGATATTATCATAATCTGCTGATATATCCGTATCTCTTTTAAGACGCACATATTCGATATTTTCTGATATGCTGCTATCCGCCTGATTGTCTGTAACAGCATGTGCCTCATTAAAAGCATAAACTGCCTGCTTTATATTTTCGGTAACAATGGCTGCATACGGATGGGTTGCATCCACTATGAGCTTACATTTTTGTTCCGCAAAGAAGCTTCTCATGCCTTCGCTGTCCATACGCCCCATATGAACATGCGCGAACAGATTTTCATGCAGCACGATTTCACCGTATTCTGTTGCCACGCAAACCGTATGCTCTATGCCTCTTTCACACAGATGCTCTGATAGCTTACGTCCCTCTGTTGTTCCTGCAAAAATCAGTATTTTACTCAATCTGATATCCTCTCCTTGTGACAAGCTTTCCGTCAATTATTTGTGTACCCTCATTGCCGATAAAGACTGTCGTAAACATGTTGACCTGTGCACTGCGAAGCTCACCGAGGGTACAGACCGTATAGCTTGTTCCCTCACGTCCGATATTTTCGACATAGCCGCAGGCTCTATCCGGCTCTATCGCACGAAGCAGAATATCACAGGCTCTCATCAGATAGTCCTTTCTCTTGTGACTTGACGGATTGTACAGTGCTATGACAAAATCACCCTCTGCAGCAGCCACAAGACGCTTTTCAATCTTATCCCACGGTGTGAGCAGGTCACTTAAGCTGATGGTACAAAAATCATGGTTTAATGGTGCTCCAAGCACTGCCGCACCACTGTTTGCCGCTGTAATGCCGGGTATTACCGAAAGCTCTACGTTATCGTATTCCTGCCCAATCTCATACATAAGAGAGGCCAGTCCGTATATTCCGGCATCACCACTACATACAAGGGAGACTGTTTTGCCCTCAAGTGCCTTTTTAAAGCACAGATGACATCTTTCTTTTTCCTGACGCATTGGAGTGGTCAAAAGCTCTTTTGTCCGGAATTTTTCTCCAAGCAGCTTTATATATACGGTGTATCCCACTATGACATCACTCGCTTCCAGGGCGTCAATCGCCTGCTTTGTCATCATGCTTTCAAAGCCCGGCCCCATACCTACTATGTAAATTTTATTCATGTTAATCTCCATCTCTACTAATTTTATATAACCATGCAGCTATTTGCAATTTTTTAATGATATGAGGTTCAAAAGGTATTTTGTCCCTCATTTATGATTAATCAGGATACTTTGCTGCCGCAACCGTTACACTGTCATATTTATGTTTTTTATAGATAAGTTCTCCTGCTTTATTGCATTCCCTGCTGCCTGCAAGCACTGCTGCACGCTCGCACACGTTGTCCACTCCAACATGCTCCCTGACAAACTGCGAGGCACTGAATTCTCCCTGCACCGCCACGAGCTCATCCGCGGTATAAGTGACAAAATCTATCCTGTTTCTATCGCAAAATTCCTTTATTCCCGGTTCATCTTTTTTCACATCTATTGATGCAATCATGTCTATATCCGAAATATCTATTTGAAGCTTTAAAAGACTTTGTCTGATTGCCCTGTCAATATTTTCAAACGCTGTATTTCTTCTGCACCCAATACCAAGTACAAATTGTGTGGGTTTTAAGTAAATACTGCCATTTTTAGGGTCCTTTGCTTTTTCGCATGATACTACAATATCAGCTCCGTAAGCAGGTGGGAAGTCCACTGTTTTTATTACATCAGCACTCATATCAGCTTCATCTAAAAATGCCTTTATAAGCTGCCTATGCTTAGCCGGGATGTGCTCCCAGTCGACCGACAAAGTAACCACTTCCCCCGCCAATACCTTTGATGATACTCTGGCGATGCCATCTTTATTGACTATTGCAAGCCTGCATTTCTTTGCAAAAACATCAACTGCAAATTTATTATTGATATCAGTAGCGGTTGTTATAACAGGTGTGGCATTCATCAGTGCTGCTAATAATACCGCAAGCTCATTGGCACCTCCCACATGCCCTGAAAGAATCGGAATAACATACTGCCCCAGCTCATCTATCACAATAACAGGACTGTCTTTGAGCTTGTTATTAACAGAAGAAGCTATAGCCCTCACTGCAATACCGCATGCCCCGATAAAAATCATTGCCTTTTTTTCACTCATCTGTGCGGTTGTCCATTCTGATATATTTTGTGATATGTAGCCGGTATTTCTATAATTTTCACCGGTGGAATTTTTAATATTCTCATCCGATAATCTCGAGCATTTGGTAAAAACCTCCACCTCATATTCACTTTTTTCAAGCTTATAAGCTATGTCACATGACAGCTCATAGCCCTTTTTTGTGAAGCTTACAATGCAAATTTTCATATTTTCAGTTCCCATATATTTCCCATATTTATATATTCACGCCTTTTTTAATCGTTATCCTTTGACTCTACTGAAGCCTTGCGATACTCTGTCGAAAAATCCGGTGCATAAAGTCTTGATTTCTCGTAATGCCTGTGAGCTATGACATCCCCCACAAGCACTATCGCTGTCTTTGTGATATTGTGCTCTCTCGCAGTCTGCTTAAGTGTAGCGACAGTGCACACGTATGCCTCCTCCTGTGGCCAGGTTGCCTTGTATACAATTGCAGCAGGTGTATCTGCCGCGTATCCTCCCTCAATAAGGCTTTCCGTAAGCTTCTCTAAAAGCCCGGTGCTTAAGTAAATCGCCATGGAAGCGTGGTGTGCGGCAAAGCTTGCTATGCTCTCCTTAGGCGGCACCTTCGTGCGCCCCTCCATGCGTGTGATGATGAGCGACTGGGAAATACCGGGGAGCGTGTACTCAATGTTGAGCGATGCAGCAGCGCCAAAGCACGCGCTCACGCCCGGACAGCTCTCATATGGTATTAAAAGAGTATCAAGCTCATCCATCTGCTCGCGCACTGCGCCGTATATGCTTGGCTCTCCCGTGTGCAGGCGCACAGTAATTTTTCCATCTGCCTCAGCAGCTTTCATGACTGCGATGACCTCATCCAGTGTCATTTTTGCACTGTTATATATTTCACAGCTCTCCCTTGCATAGTCCAAAAGCTCTGGATTAACAAGCGAGCCTGCATAAATTATCACATCTGCCTTTTGTAAAAGACGCATTCCGCGTACTGTTATTAAATCTGCTGCGCCTGTTCCTGCGCCAACAAAGTAAACCATTTTTCTGCCTTTCTGCTTTTTGCAAGCTCACCAAATTCGTTTGAATACATGATACAGTCTATCTCAAGTCTGCCCTTTGCCCTCTTATCCAGATAAAAGCATATGCGCTCCATCGCATAATCCATCACCTCATAAAGCCTGCCGCTTTCCTTAAGTGCCGCCAAGGCCTCCTCTGTCGTAAGGCTGTCCATAATACTCTTTATGTATTCGGGCGCTACACCGCACTTAAACGCAAATGCCGTCAAAAGCTCTATCCTGCAGTCTGCCTCCCTCGAATGAGTGTTCATGATGCCTCCTGCTACCTTTATAAGCTTTCCTATATGTCCTGTCAAAAGCATCCTCTTAAAGCCCATATCGGCTGCCATATCAATTGTTTCTCCGATAAAGTTGGAGCATTTGACACTCCTGTCCAGATCATAGCCATAACTTTCCTTCATAAAGTCAAGACCGTAATTTCCCGGCGCAACCGCTACATAATCATACCCAAACGAATATCTCTGCCTAAGCTCCACCCTTATCGTATCAATAAGAGCCTGTGAGCTCATGGGCTCAACAATACCGCTCGTGCCGAGAATTGATATACCACCAACTATCCCAAGCCTTGGATTAAAGGTCTTTTTTGCAAGCTCCTTTCCCTTTGGAACCGAGATTGTGATGTCAAGTGTCCCCTTAAAATCCAAAAGCTCACAGACCTCCCTTACCTCTTTTTCTATCATCTCACGCGGCACATGATTGATAGCCGCGTTTCCGACAGGCTGGTCTAATCCGGGTTTGGTGACTCTTCCCACTCCGTCACCACCGTCTATATTTATGATAACCAAATCCTGCTTTTTTTTGCATAACGCACAGGTATCGGAATGCAAAATCCGTACAGAAGCATATATATAAGCTCCGGTGGTCACATCCGGGTCATCCCCTCCGTCTTTTATCACGGCGCAGCTTACCTCATTTTCACTTCTTTTTATGTCGGTGATATCAGCCGTGTAAGCTATTCCCTTAGGTGTCTGAATCGTTATTTTGTTTTTAGCCTTTCCGGTTAAAAGCATATATGCCGCCGCCTTTGAGGCTGCCGCAGCACAGCTTCCTGTGGTAAATCCGTATCTCATAATCACTAAATTTCCTCATGCATCAGCCCCTATCAACCAGACTGTAAATCAGCGCATTGCATATGGCAGCCGCAATATTGCTGCCGCCCTTTCGTCCGACATTTACTATGTATGGCACTCCGGTCTCCATAATAAGCTCCTTAGCTGCCTCCACATTGACAAAGCCCACCGGCACACCGATTACAAATGCAGGCTTATATATTCCTTTTTCTATCATATCGTACAGCTCTATAAGCGCTGTCGGTGCATTTCCTATCGCAAAAATCACAGGCTTATCTATCCTTGATGCAAACTCCATGCTTACTGCCGCGCGCGTTGTCTTTTTCTCCTTTGCAATAAGAGCAACCTCATCATCAGCCATAAAGCAGTGCGCCTGTCCGCCGAATTTTGCCAGATATTTTTTATTTATGCCTGAAAGAGCCATGTTGGTATCGGTCACTATATCAGCGCCCTCTGATATCAGCCTTTTTGCGATAGCAACGGCGTCCTTAGAGTATTTAAGCGTCTGTATATAATCAAAATCAGCACTCGTGTGTATGACTCTTTTTGTTATCATCTCCTGATCAACAGGCAGCGTAATCTGCATTTCAGACAGCTCATGTGAAATTATCTCAAAGCTCCTCTTTTCAATCTCCATCGGCTCTAACTGTTTAATTTTTTTCAATACACTCACCTATCACTTTCAATAATCTTACATTTTCATCAAATGTCTTTACCGCCACACGAAAATACCCTTCCGAAAGCCCCACATAGTTGGAGCAGTCCCGTATCAGTATTCCCTTATTAAGCAGTATATCATATAATGGAAGCTTGCTGTAAAACAGTATGAAATCAGCATCACTTTTATATACCTTAAAGCCAAGCTTTTTTAGTCCATCTGACAGCAGCCTTCTTTGTCCGCTCACATACGATGCCGTTTCTTTAATATACTCTGATTCCTTTATACATGCATCTCCTGCCATCTGTGCCAGGACAGACACGTTCCACTCCGGCAGATTTCTTTGAACCTTTTGTCTTACTGCCTCATTTTTACTGAGCATATATCCAAGCCTTACTCCCGGAATAGCAAAAAGCTTGGTAAAGGCTCTTACAACAATCAGATTGTCATAGTCACATAAAAGTGACAAAACAGAATAATTTTTTTCACAAAAGCCCATGAAGCATTCATCTGCCACCACGTAAATATGCTTTTCTTTGCAATGCCCTATTATTTGCTTCATGAAAGTGCTGTCTGCAAGATACCCTGTCGGATTGTTTGGATTTGCGATAAAAAATATATCTGTATCATCTGTAAGCATATCCATTAAAGCATCCAGCCGTGCAGCAGGAGAAAAATCACTCTGCTCATCCAGCAGGAAATATCCGATATCACAGCCGACTGCACGAAGCACATGCTCATAGCCGAAAAAGCCCGGGGCCAAAAGCACTGCTTTTTTGGGCTTTATGGCATGAGCTATCGCCATAAAAAGCTCTGAAGCTCCGTTTCCGGGAATTACATCCTCGCTTTGTATACTACAGCCTTGCTGTGTGAAATACTCTGATATCGCTTTTTTAAGGCCACTGCATGCCATGTCGGGATATCTGTCTGCATACGAAAGTGCATCACTCATAGCCTCTTTAACAGAATGCGGTATGCCAAGAGGATTGATATTTACCGAAAAATCCATATTTACTTTATTGTTGTATATGTCACCGCCATGGATGCTTTTCATTCAAGTCCTCCATCAATTCTTACATCAATTTTTCATATTCAAAGCAATATTAAAACAAAACTCATAACCGCCACAGATAAAAGCTCACACAAAAACGCAGTAATATACATCAGCCTGTTTGCACGCTTTATATCCTCGTACTCTATCTCACGCAGACCGTCTCCTATGTATTTTTTCTTCACAAGCTTCCCAAAATACACTGCATCACCCGCCAGCTGCACCCTTAAAGCTCCCGCACATACAGACTCTGTCTGGGCTGAGTTTGGGCTTGCATGATTGAAACGATCTCTTTTAAAGATGCGGTATGCATTTTTTCCATCAAACTGCCTGCCACCGATAAATGCCGCAGCAATCATCAGATATGCACTGATTCTTGCCGGTATGAAATTGACCACATCATCAAGCCTTGCCGCAAATCTGCCAAAATACATATATTTATCATTTTTGTAGCCAAGCATCGAATCCATCGTATTCACAGCCTTGTATACAAAGCCAAGCACCGGTCCTCCGATTGCAGTGTAAAGCATAGGTGCAATCACTCCGTCAGATGTATTTTCAGCTATCGTCTCAACTGCCGCCCTTGTGACGCCTGCTGCATCAAGCACAGATGTATCTCTGCCAACAATCATGGAAACAGCCCTTCTTCCTGCATCAACTCCATCTGTCCTTAGCTCATCGTACACCCTCATGCTCTCCACACGAAGACACTTTGTGGCAAGAATCTGCCACGTCATGACAGCCTCTGCTATTACTCCGGCATATAAATTTATACTGTATGCTGCCACAATAATAATTACCGACATTGCAAAAGTTGCAAAAATTACAGTAAAAGCAAGAAGCATGCCTCTTTTATATTTTATTAGATTTAATTTTTTTTCAGAGATATTATATCCGGCATCACAATTAAGCCTCTTATCGAGAAAAGAAATGAGTGAGCCGATAAGCCTGACCGGATGCGGTATAAAATGCGGATCTCCTATTAATAAATCAAGCACAAAGCCTGCTATAAATGCAAAAATATGATAACACATATGTTAGTCCTTCTTAAATAAATCATAGCGATATGGGCACTATTTCATTAAACACAATCTCATTGCCCTCAACCGCCACCTCACACGAGTAGCCACAGCCGTTTTTCACCTGGTAATCATAGTAATCCATATCACAGTAATGGCTCATTATCGCCATGATAGTCCCTCCATGCACAAAAAATACCATTTGTATCTCTTTATCAGGCATAGCCCTATTAATCTCTAATGCTTGTGTGAGTACCATCTCAAAGCCACATATACTTCTTTTGCAAAACTCTTTTCTGCTCTCTCCGTTTGGAAAGGCAAGTGTTCCACCACTGTCAATCCACGCCTGATATGAGTCCCTGAAACGGATATCTGTGCTAAGTTCCTTATAGCTTTTTAGCTCCCATTCACCGAAATCCATCTCTGCAAACTCTTTTACGGTATGAATTTTATGGTGCTGTGAAACCGGCAAAATAATCTCTGCCGTCTGTTTGCAGCGCCTCATTGGGCTGGTAATAATTATCTGCTCCTTTAAGCTATTTTCCTCCAAAGCCTTGTATACACCATTATTTAGCGCATTTTTAAGCTCAAAAACTCCGGCTTCATCGAGTGGCTCATCTGTCCTTCCCAGATATCTGTGCTCTCTGTTTGAGACAGTGCAGCCGTGTCTTATAAAAATACAGTTTATTTTATTTTCTGACCGATTCCACATATTACGCGAACTACCTCGTCTGCTTTTTTTGCAAGCAGTATCTCTGCTCTGCCTGTCTGCTCCCTGTACTCTCTCTCAAACGCATCAAGAGGCACTATGCCGTTTCCAATCTCATCAGCAATGACTATTGTATCCTTATTTTCCTCTGCAAATTGCATAAATTTCAAAATATATTCCTGCAGTGGAAGATTTTTCTCAAGCACAGCCCTGATAAAATAATGGAATTTATCAATTATTAATATCCGCTCATCATCAACTGCAAAATCCCATGGCCATTCCATGTTTGATGCCTTATCATTGCAGGCATTATCTTTTAGAAAAAAGCAGTCGTACACATCATATTTTTCTGTTTTTTCTATCATATTTTCGAGCACATAATCAAGCTTTCCCTGTGCCACTCCGCCTATCACAAGCTTCATATTTTCTCCAATTCCAAAGTTTAAAATTCATAGTACAACTTTTATCAAAATTCTTATCCGTACCATTCCTATATTCAAAACAAATATACTAAATAATAAAAGAGACACCACCCAGAGCCACTGCCATGGCGCACTCACATATACACACAAAATACCCTGCTGTATCCCCTGTGATGCCGCCAAGCTCCTTTTTTGTTTTCACATAATAATACCAAAAGCTAAGTGCTGCCACAATAATCATGGCCACCGCATAAGGCAGTGACACAATGAGTAAAACAGCTATACACAGTGCAAGCTGGATGTATAGTGCTGCCCTCACGATCGTTCTGTGTGCAGTGTCCGCAAACATAAATAACAGTCCATCGCTTTTTGCCGATTTAAATGACACAACAGCTATTCCGCTTAAGCATCTTGCGATGAAAAAGCCTGCACAAAAAACAATAAATGCTTTATCATCCATTATCTGAGAAAAAGCTCCCATGAATAATAATCCGTAGGCTGCAAGCATTATAACGGCAAATGCTCCTATATGTGAATCCTTAAGTATTGCAAGCTTTTCCTCCCGCGGTTTGTATGAATGAAATGCATCCATTGTATCCATAAAACCATCTATGTGAAAGCCTCCCGTAACCGCTATCGGAATGAGTGTGCCTATGCATACATAGCAGATATCCGCCACTCCAAAATGAGAGTATATATATCTCCAAAGCATAAGAAGCAGTCCAATCACAGCTCCTATCCACGGAAAGAATACCAGCATGTACTTCATGTCATCATCATTCCATTTAAATTGTGGCATAGGTATCTTTGAATACATGGAAAAAGATACTATGCACGACCTTATTAACTTCATAATACACTTAACCTCCACACTGCTTCACTTAACCGCAACAGGAATGCCTGCAACCACCTCAACAACATGCTCTGCCATCGCAGCAAGCCCTCTGTTTACAATTCCCATTGCCTTTATGTAATTCATCGTTGATTCATCATAGCAGACTCCGTCTTCAAATACATTGTTTGTCACAATTACAAGCTCCGCAACATTTTCACTTAAGATACTTACCTCTTTTAACACCTTTTTACTCACACGGCTGATTTGAGCAGTCTCATAATCCTTCATATTTTCAGGGGCATCCAAAGCCTCTTTTTCGGCTTCGGCAGCCTGTATACCGGAAGCATCTACAGGTGGAAACATCTCATTTGCCACAAGGTTTGACATACACTCAAGCAGTGCTGACCGCCCGGTTTTTAAACTGCTTTCTGATTGCAGCTTTTCAACTGCCTTTTTAATATCACGAGACTGCTCGATGGTAATAAAGCCTTTTCCGGCACGAAGTCTTCTGTGCCTGTCTATCTTCCGCTGCCCCTCATCATCAAATACCTGCATTGTGGCAATGTAATATTTTTCTTTGTATCCCTTTTCATTTGACACGTGACAAATATACTTTTCTGCATATGCTGATTTGCCGCTGCCGCTGCCGCCTGTTATAAGTGTAATCATCTATACGTACCTCTCATACTGTGATACCGAGATATCGTCGAAGGTTGTCCGTCCTTTGTATACGCTAAGTGCCATATCCAAAAGCGCAAACATCATCACGGCACCTGTTCCCTCTCCAAGCGCAAGGGATGCTCTTATGACAGGCCTTACGGAAAGTGCCTCACACAAAAGCGCCACGGCA
>ULOV01013796.1_pt1 | contig 17380 bp, 14 predicted proteins | sample 1952871 | NCBI WGS metagenome assembly ULOV01 (sample SAMEA4835612, study PRJEB28245) | human gut metagenome | biome: gut microbiome; material: fecal sample | place: Denmark | collected 2008
AAAAAGTAAGAAAATTACTTCTGTGGGTTTATGTCAGTAGTTAAGGTGGCTATAGCAAATGCCAACATAGTGCGTGCGACAAAAATACACAAGACTAATGTGCCGGCTGATTTGCACGAGTTGTTGAGCATGGCGAAAAATCTGCCGGAATTGAGTATAAGGAACCAACGGTCAGCGTTAGCTAATTTCAATCCGCTTAAAATACCACTTATTTAAGTGAAAAATGAAAAGTGAACAATGAAAAATCCAAATGTCTTATGTCTCATTGCAACTCAAACGCAGTTCAGTGCTAGTTAATTAATTAAATAGGAAGTAAGCAGATTACAAATCTTTATACTCCTTACCGGCGGAGCGCAGATCCGCCGGAACAATAGTCAACGTAGTGCTTGCGATATTATTCAGAAATCAATGAATTATACATGATAATCCATTGATTTATAACTCAAAACTCACTGAGTTTTACCTCGTAAATCGACACAATAAATAACATATTATGAAAGGAATTGTATTAGCCGGTGGCAGCGGTACACGTCTGTATCCTATCACTAAAGGCATAAGCAAATAAATATGAAAATATATAGAATGGAAATAAAATTAGAGTCTTTTAATTTTATGAAAATCAACCAGAAAAATTAAATATTTAATGATACAAATAAAAGATAAATCAAAATGTTGCGGATGTTGTGCATGCGTTGATGTCTGTGCGCATCATGCAATTACATTGAAGACTGATATTGAGGGCTTTTGGTATCCTGAAGTCGACAAGGATAAGTGTGTAGAATGTGGCTTGTGTGAGAAAGTATGTCCTGAGTTGCATATTGAAGAACTAAAAAAGAATGATTTTGACAAGCCGGCACATACTATAGCTGCAATTAACAAAAACATGAGTGTCCGTTGGGATAGCACTTCTGGAGGTGCCTTTTCAGCTTTGGCTGATGTTATGTATGCACAAGGTGGTTATGTTAGTGGAGCTGTCTACAATGAAGATTATTCTGTTAGCAATTATATCTCAAACAATCCAGAAGATTTAATAAGACTACGTAGTTCAAAATATCTGCAGAGCAAAGCTGAAGGACTATACAAACAGATAAGAGATTTATTACGTAACGGTGAAAAAGTATTGGCCTGTGGAACTCCATGCCAGATGGCTGCATTACGTTCATTTCTACGAAAAGATTATGAAAATCTTATCATTGTTGATTTTATTTGTAGAGGTGTGAATTCACCAAAGGTTTATAGAAAGTATTTGGATTCATTGGAAAAACAATATGGCGGTAAAGTCATATATGTCAAGGCAAAAAACAAGGAACTTGGATGGCGCAATCTAACTCGAAAGGTTGTGTTTGACAATGGAAAGGCATATTATGGTGTTCTAATGGATGATGATTTTCGTCGTGGGTATCATACAAATGTTTTTTGTCGTCCTAGTTGTTATCATTGCCAATACAAAGGTTTCCCGAGAATGGCAGATATAACGATTGCAGATTATTGGGGGATTGAAAGAGTTGATAAAAACTTGGATAATAATATTGGCACATCCATGATACTTCTAAATTCCAAGAAAGGTATAGAATATTTCGAAATGGTAAAAGATAAATTGGAATGGGAAGAGACAAATTTTGATTCTATTTTACCAGGAAATATTGCGCTAAGAAAATCTATCGAGCCTGCAAAGATTGACAGAAAAACATTCTTTGAAGATTTGGATAAAGGTACATTTGATGATGTAGTAAAAAAATATTTCCCCAAAAAAGATATAAAATCGCTTTCTTTGAAACAAAGAATCAAGAATACAATTAAGCCATATTATTTCATATTTAAGAAGTTTGGTTTCTCTTTTAGAGCGTATACAAATTTCATAAAGATAAATTACCGTAAGAATACATCTTGTAATTTTAAGTTAGGCAACGTTATATACACGATGCCAAGTTCTGTATTTGACATTCACCCTTCAGCAAAGATAGACATCAAGGCCTCGATGCTTTACGGAAACAATCCTGTAAAGGGTATGCGTATACCGACATGTCTTAGGATGGAAGCAAATACGACATTAGAAATACACGATGGTCCGTTAACCAGATATGGTAAAGGACCATATAATTTACGTTATGGCGCTTATATTGAGATTGTTAATGGAGGGAAGTTGACAATAGGACAAGGAGCTGCCAATGTAGGATTTACTATAATGTGTGCAAAAGAAGTTACTATAGGTAATGGTGTACGTATAGGCAGAGGCGTGTCAATCCGCGATTGGAATGGTTCCCACGTTATTATTAATAATCATTACCGCAATCATGCTCCTGTGCATATAGGTGACAGGGTATGGTTATGTACAGGCTGTTCCATAATGCCTGGCGTCACTATTGGTGAAGGCTCCGTTGTCGCTGCAAATGCGACAGTGACAAAAGATGTACCTCCTCATTGTCTCGTTGGAGGATCACCGGCAAAAATAATTAAAGAAAATATTGAGTGGTATTAAATATAAAAAGTAAATGTCTGACAATAAGCGTATAGCTAAAAACACACTATTCCTCTATTTTCGCATGATGTTAGTCATGCTGGTAAACCTATACACATCGCGTATAGTACTTCAAAATCTTGGTATAGAAGATTATGGAATTTACAATGTAGTCGGTGGAATTGTAACAATGTTTACCTTTTTGAATGGATCATTAGGTGCAGCAACGTCTCGATATATAACATTTGAACTTGGAAAAAAGAATTATCAACGTCTAAATCAAATATTTAATGTCGCATTAATTATACATATTTGCATATCCTTAATAATTGTTCTCTTAGCTGAAACAATAGGCTTGTGGTTTTTTTATGAAAAAATGACAATACCTGCCGACAGATTAGATGCTGCATTATGGGTATATCAAATATCTATAATAACATGTTTTATTTCATTGACACAAGTGCCATATAATGCTACAATTATAGCTCATGAAAATATGAAAATATATGCATGGGTAGGTATAGGAGAAGTATTGGGAAAATTAATCATTGTTTATTTACTCTTAATTTCACCAATAGACAGATTGGTCTTCTATGCTTTGTTGTTATGTATATTGCAGGTTTCGATAATGTTATTTTATCGGGTTTTCTGTAACCGTAATTATAACGAAAGTAAAATACGGTTATGTCGTGACAAGTCTTTGTACAAAGAAATGTTTGGATTTGCTGGCTCAGATTTAATAGGTAATATTTCTGTATTAGCTCAAGGACAAGGACTGAATATTCTTTTAAATATGTTTTTTGGCCCGGTTGTAAATGCTGCAAGAGGAATCGCATATCAGGTTCAAGGTGCAGTTACGCAATTCAGCAATAATTTCATGACGGCCGTAAAGCCACAAATAATTAAACTGTATGCTGAAGGTAAAATTGGTGAAATGATGCAGCTTGTACATAGAAGTAGTTGTTTTTCATATTATCTTATGTGGGTAATAACATTCCCTATTTTTCTGGAAAGCAACTATATTCTTACATTGTGGTTGGGAAAATATCCTGCCCATACAGTAAATTTTCTGCGTCTAATCTTAATTCTTTGTCTTATACAGACATTAAAAACCCCACGTACAACAGTTTTTCATGCAACAGGACATATTAAATTGACCAATATAATAGTTGGATCCATTCTCTGCGCAGCCTTTCCATTAGCCTATTTATTCTTAAAATTGGGATGTTTGCCGGAAAGCGTATTTTGGGCATCAAATATTACTATGGTAGTTTCAGAGATTGCAAGTATAGTAATTCTGAAACGTTATGTGCGTTTCTCAGCAAAAAAATATTTGATGAGCGTACATCTTCGCTGTTTTATTGTAACGGCAGTTTCTTTTGTATTGCCATATTTAATTTATAAGAATATTATAGAGGAGTCTTTTTTTAGACTAATATTAACAACATGTATAACGACTATATTTAGTGTTGTTACAATATGGTTTATTGGATTTGACAAAGAAAGCAGAGCATCATTAAAAAAATTAATTAATAGAAAATTTAGAAAATGAATTTATTATATAGGAAGTTATCAAACGGAGTTGTTATTCCTGGTATAGGTTTAGGTACTTATCCAATGAAAGGGTGTGTTCTTACAACTGCTGTTTATAATGCTTATTTATCAGGTTATAGACTTATTGATACAGCTGATAATTATTATAATGAAGAGGATTTGGGTATAAGTCTTGAAAGTTTATATAAGTCTACTGATGCACAAAGGAAAGATTTATTCCTTGTATCAAAAATAAGTGATGAATTGTATAAGCCTGGAACTTTAGGAGGTGGAACTAATAAAGGCATTTATTTTTGGAAAAATTCTCCTCTGATGCAAGGTGAACATGCAGTTGAGAAGATTGTTAGACAGAAAGTACAAAATAGCTTATCTTTAATTAAGACTGATTATCTTGATTTACTTCTCATGCATTGGCCCTATCCTGATTTTTTTGAAGAGATATGGTATGAAATGGAGAACGTATACAATGAAGGTTTGGTCCGAGCAATAGGTGTGTGTAATTGTCGAGAACGTCATTTACAAAAATTAAAGAATGCACGTATTTTTCCAATGATAAATCAGTTTGAATCTTCGCCAATAAATACGAAAGTAGGTCTTATTGATTATTGTAGGGAAAATAATGTTCAGATAATGACTTATTCTCCATTAATGAGTCTACGGTTGGGTAAGCCAAGTGCTTATTATGATTATCTAAAGATTCTAGCACAAAAATATGGTAAAACAGTTTCTCAGATAGTTTTACGTTATAACATAGAAATGGGACTAATTCCAATTCCTAAATCGTCAAATAAAGAACGGCTTCAAATGAATATTGATATTTTCGATTTCAAATTAGAAAATGCAGAATTATTGAAACTAATTAGCTTTAATGAGAACAAACAATATTTGCCGGAATCCAAATCATGTCCAGGGTTATGAAAAACAGAATTAAAAATAAAATAAATAGTTATATTTATAAAACTCAATGGTATAAGAATTTCTGGGGTGATGCTACAAAATTCTGGTATATTAATGAGTTCAATATAGATGTTGTAAATTTAGGAAGTAATAGTGGAAAATATGCGTTTTGTTATGATGGCCTTCCTGTATTAGGTAAAAATTGGGCTTTGGGACCACAGTCATTACAACATGACTTCAATATACTAAAAAATTATTTTAGTTTTATAAAAGAAAATGGTTATGTTTTCATAACGTTATGTCCATTCAGTTGTTTGGAAAGCAAGTATACAGCGTCACATAATTTAAAATATTATACTTTCCTTCATCCTGCGATGGTAATAAATTTTAATGAAGACGAAAGGTTACGTGCTCTAAAGTATAAGAATGCATTGTTTTTTGAGAAACCTTCATATTGTATAAAACAGATATTAAAAAGTTGTTTAATTACAAGTAAAAAACTTGTAAAATGTAATTATGAACAACATGCATCTATGTTTATTGATATGTGGAAGAAACAGTTTTGTATAAAAGATTTAGATGCACAACTTTCAAAGAATCATTTATTGGAACAAAAAAAACGTGCAGCGTTGCTAGATGATATGATTACATTTTGTTTGGAACGGAATTTAGTGCCTATATTAGTAGTACCACCGATACATAATTCTCTGGCAAAAAAGATGTCCCCACAATTCAAAAAGAATTATATTTATAATTTTGTTGATATAGGGAATAAACATAATGTTAGATTTTTTGATTATATCGGCGACACGAATTTTTATAAAGATGAATATTTTACAAATTCATTTTTTATGAGTGAAAAAGGAGCGAAAGTATTCACAAAAGACATTCTGCATAAATTGGAATTGATATGAAAATAGGAATTCTTACTTTACCATTATACACAAATTATGGCGGTATATTACAAGCATATGCTTTACAGACTATACTTGAACGTATTGGGTATGAAGTGAATGTGATAGAAAAAAAGAAACAGCCATTATCCTTGTCTATACAAGAAATGCCTATATGTTATGGAAAAAGAATTGTAAAAAACTTAATAGGCCGTAAGTGTCCTATATTTTATGAACAGAAATTTAATCGTGAACAACCTATAATTCAAAAAAATACAGATAAGTTTATACATAAGTACATTCATTTAACTACATATAATAACTTTTCTGATATTAAAGAGTCTGAATATGATGCAATTATAGTAGGCAGTGATCAAATCTGGAGACCCAAATATTTTCGCATAGATAAAATAGAAAATGCCTATTTAAAATTCACAGAAGGTTGGAATATTAAACGTATAGCTTATGCTGCATCGTTTGGTACAGACCAATGGGAGTATACAAAGAAACAGACAGAGGAATGTGGTAGATTATTGAAAAAGTTTGATGTTGTATCTGTTAGAGAAACTTCCGGTATAGATTTATGTAGAAATAAATTTGGTGTGGAAGCGCAACATGTGTTAGATCCAACTATGCTTCTTACTAAAGAAGACTATATAAAGTTATTTGAAGCAGGCAATACACCTAAAAGCAAAGGTAATCTTTTGTGTTATATATTAGATGAAACAGAAGAAAAGAAAACATTGATAAAACGTATTGCAGATGAAAAAGGCTTGATGCCATTTAATGTAAAATCACGAAGTAATGATATAAATTCACCAATCTCTGATAGAATACTGCCTTCGATAGAGCAATGGCTTCGTGGATTTTATGATGCTGAATTTGTCGTTACAGATTCTTTCCATGCCTGTGTATTCTCTATTATTTTCAATAAGCCATTTATTGCTTATGGAAATGCAAGAAGGGGTATGTCGCGCTTTACTTCGCTTTTGGATTTATTTGGATTGAAAGATTGTTTGATAACCAACATATCAGAATATAATAATTATAGTTCTGATTTCAATGTATGGCAAAATGTAAATGATATTTTATATAGATATAAAACAATTGCATTAGACTTTATTAAAAATAACCTGACTACAAATAATTAATAATATAACCCATCGGCTGAATTAAGTATCCATTAAATTAATTTCGCCAATGGGTATATTATACAGCTATTATAATAAAAAATATATTAAATAAGATGGCACACCCTTTTTTTTCGATAATTATACCTGTTTATAATACAGAAAAATACATAGAACGCTGTATCAATAGTATATTAATACAATCATTTACAAATTTTGAATTATTATTGGTTGATGACGGAAGTGCTGATAAATCAGGAGAAATTTGTGATAAATTTGCTTTGAATGATTCAAGAATAAAGGTTATTCATAAAACGAATGGTGGCGTTAATTCTGCAAGAAGTATAGGTTTTAAAAAGTCTTCTGGAATTTATATCATATTTGTTGACTCTGATGATGAATTGAGACAACATGCTTTGAAAAAAATGTTTGAACTTTATAAAAAACAGAAATTTGATTTATTAGTAACATCAAAAACATTAATAGGACCTAAAGGTGAATACGAATTATATAATAAAGTGTCAGGTTATATTACTAATGAAAAATATGTAACTCTTTTATTGAAAAATGGCATATTTATTGGTCCACATGGACGTATGACTAAACGTGATTTATATATAGAGTCAGATGCATTTAATATACCTAAGGATATAATTATTAATGAAGATTTGATAATGAACCTTAGATTAGGGATAAGTGCAAAGAATATATTAATATCAAATGAAATTAATACTTACAACTATTATAATAATCCAAATACTGCAAGTAAAAATATAAAAGATTTAATGTATTGGGATAAGGTCTTTAATATAATAGCTTCTATATTAATCAAGAATAATCTTAATAAATATAAATCTATACAAATAGCATATTATTCAATGATTTTAAATAGAATCAGATTATCAACACAAAAGCCTAAATATATAAAAAATAAGTATTTACATAGAATCAAATTAATTTATCTAGCAAATATGAATATCATAAAAGATTATATTATCTTAAAGTATAATTTTATTTCAAAAATAACAAAAAAATTAAAATGTTTATAATAACATTTTCCTATGATAACATGTTTTAAAGTGTTATTAGTAAAATCGTAAGTGAAAACTGTATTTGCAGCGTTAAATTTATTGTCTGTGAATAGATAAAAAATAACTTTAGATTCTATATCAAAAAATAAATAACGTAATATTAGAATTTTATCTTGTACGCAAATAAAAATTAAATTATGTCAGATACTCAATTTATTTTTGCTGTAATAAAATTTATAGAACTATTTGTATTTATAGTTTATGGATACATCTTATCTAAGACAAAAAGTACAAAAGATTTCTGGATAAAAGCTTTGGTACCTATAATTACTTATACATTAATTGAAGGTTTGAGATTTGGCAGATATATTGATTGGAATTTATATTATTTTAGATATAATAATCTAGGTAGAAATATAAACTCTGAAGATTATGAGATTATTTTTAGATATATTTGTCATTATTTGTATCAGTTAGGAATTCCTTATTATATTTTTATAACTTTACAATGTGCGTTTCTTATTACCTCAACTTTTGTTCTTTTAAAAAGGTATAGAAATAAATTGTATTTTATGATACCTGCAATATTAACTATGCTCAGTCCAAACGAAATGTTTATTAGATGGTATTTGGGATTTAGTTTTATGTTGTTATCAATTAACTGTATTCTCAATAATAAAGTTATTCATTCATATATTTATCTATTATGTGCATGTTTAACTCATATAGGGTTTGTATTGTTTGTACCTATTTTTATATTATATAGATATTTGGATAAATATGCAATACCTCCTAAATTGGGATCGATAATATTTGTAGTTTCCTCTATTATATTAACAATTTCTAGCTTATCTATTTTAACTAATGTTGCTAACATAATGTTGACATTAGGATTAGGAAGTGTTGATGAAAAATTATCTTCATATTTAATGGATACGCAAGATTTGGTTTCAGGTGAATGGGGACAGACAGGTATAATGGAACAAAGCTTAGCCACAAGAATTAGAAAAGTCATAGCTTTTTTACCTGCAATATATTGTGGCAAACAAATTTTAGAGAAATATAATTATGGATATTTTATTTATAATTTATTTGTAATTGGAGCTATTGTTAGTCCTTTATTTTTACTTGTTGAAATATTGAATAGATTTTCTTCTGCTTTAAGCTTCTTTTCTGTAATATGTTGTGGATTAATATATTATGAGTTTATTATGGTTAAAAAAAATAAAATGGTTATGAAAATAATATGTATAATATCTTTTATATTGTTAATATGGCCCTCAATAATGGAATTTATACAGTTACGCCATAATGAGTACACATTATTTATATGGGATGCAAATGGAAGAAATTACATTAATTGGTAGCAACAATATTTGACTAGTTAATAAAGCTGATGAGAATTTAAACGCTTTTTAATTATATACTTCAAAATGCTATTTTTATTATATAATAATGATATGAATGTTTCAGAAATACATAATTGTTATGGCTGTGGAGTCTGTGCGGTTGTATGCAGTCAAAAAATTATAGAAATCGGTTTAAATAATGATGGCTTTTATGAACCACATATAACTGATGCTTCAAAGTGTACAAACTGTGGCTTATGTGTGGATGTTTGTGCCTACATCCATGATGAATTAAGCATTGATAACAAACCTTTAAAAAGCTATGCAGCATGGAGTAAAGAGCCGGCTGTGAGACGCAAATGTTCTTCTGGTGGTGTCGGTTTTGAAATAGGACGTTATTTGATAAATCAAGGATACAAAGTTTGTGGTGTCAGATACAATGTTGAAACAAACCGTGCTGAACATTATATAGCCACTAATGTTGAAGAATTAATACCTTCTATTGGTAGTAAGTATATACAAAGTTATACAGTAAATGGATTTAAAGCAATAAATAGAAAAGAAAAATATCTCGTAACAGGAACACCGTGCCAAATAGATTCTTTTAGAAGATATATACGCAAGTTTAAAAAAGAAGATAATTTTATACTTATGGATTTCTTCTGTCATGGAGTGCCATCTATGCTAGTATGGGATAAATATGTTAAATGGGCTGAGGCAAAAGTAGGTAAGCTTACATACGTTTCATGGCGTAACAAATTTACAGGTTGGCACGACTCATGGGCAATGTCAATTGATGGTATAAATACAGCAGAATCTGAAGATTATAATAGCTCTTATAATGAGTTAATAAAAGAAAGAAAAGGAAATTTAAATTCACGATTATCACAAGGCGATATGTTCTATCGCTTATTTTTGAGTGACGCATGTTTAGGTAAGGCATGTTATGATAAATGTAAATATAAATATGATAAATCTTCTGCAGACATACGAATAGGTGATTTATGGGGAAAAGAATATGCTAAGAATGATAAAGGCGTAAGCTGTGCTATCGCTTATACAAAAATAGGTGATGAAATTCTGAACCTATGTAATGCAAAACTTGTAGAACACACGTTTGAGGTTGTTGCAGAAGGACAAATGAAAGAAAATGCTAATATGAATAATCAACGTGAATTGATATTAAATAAACTTCAATATTCATCAATAAGTATTATTGCACTAAAGAAAATTATCAATAAAATAGAATTAAAACGAAATTTGACAAATATTATAAGGCATCCACGTTCATCAATAATCAGCATATTTAAAATATTATTTAATAAAATTTAATTTAAGATATTAATTTATAACTATGCGTATTGGAATAATAACTATCCACAGACTTACTAATTTTGGAACAGCATTACAAGCTTTTGCTTTGCAAAGATATTTACAAAAAAATACAAATTATCATGTTGAAATAATTGATTATATATTTCCAAATGCTTTTCATAAAAATAAAAAAACAATAATAAAAAGAATCAGAGGATGGGCCCGTCTATTTCTTGATTATTTATTTGAAAAAAAATATAGAACTAATAAAAGATTTAAAGATTTTCAGAATATATATTTTAATTTATCTGAAAATACATATCCAAACATACAATCGTTAAATAATAACCCTCCTTTGTATGATATTTATATAACTGGTAGTGATCAGGTTTGGAATACAAGAACAGTTAAAAATGATCCCAACTTTTATTTGTGCTTCGCTCCTAAAAATAAACCCAAGATTGCTTTTTCTGCTTGTTTTGCAAACGACTCATTAGACGATAAATATAAAGATTCTATTAGAGAAAGATTATCAAATTATAAATATATTGGCGTACGTGAGAAAAGTGCAGTTGATATAATCAATGATTTGCATATTTCAAAAGATATATTGGTACGCAATACATGTGATCCTACAATGCTGTTGTCAAAAGAAGACTATAAAGAAATATCATCAGAATCAAAAATAAATATTGGAGGTAATTATATATTAGTATATATGCTGATGTATGCATTTAATCCTTATCCAGCATTAGAGAATATACTGAAAAAGATAGAAAATCAAACCGGATTGCCAATTATTGTTATAGGAGACCATAGGTTTAGATACAAAGGAAAATACAAATTTATAAAAGGTATAGGACCTTCTGATTTCTTATGGTTATTCGAACATGCTTCTTATGTAGTAACAAGTTCTTTTCATGGAACGATGTTTTCTTTGATATATCGTAAACCATTTATTTCAATTTCACCATATACAGGAGATAGTCGTATAAAAGATATATTAGAGGAAATTGGTTTAACAAGTAATCTTGTATATAGTAATAGTGAAAATCCTAATATAACGACTGCAAATCCTTATACCGAGAATGTTGAAAGAAAAATAAAAAACTTTATTGATGCATCAAAAAACTTTTTAAATACTGCAGTATCTCAAGTAAATAAATGTGTATAAACATACTAAATAAATAATTAAATATGAACGATACTCAATATTTGGTTTCTATATGTGTTCCTATTTATGGAGTGGAAAAATATATAGAACGGTGTGCAATTAGCTTGTTTGAACAGACATATCCGAATATAGAATACATTTTTGTTAATGACTGTACACCGGATAGCAGTATTGAAATTCTAAAGTCTGTTATAGAAAAGTATCCTAACAGGAAACCTTGTGTTCGAATTATCACACATAATAAGAATCGTGGGTTAGGTGCAGCAAGAAATACAGCTGTTGATGCAGCAAAGGGTGAATTCTTGATGCATGTTGATAGTGATGATTGGATAGATAAAGATTGTGTTAGACGATGTGTGGATAAGCAGATTGAAATGGATGCTGATATTGTGAATTTTGATGCGGTAAAACATGATAAGAATTATAAAAGCCCATTGACTCATATTGAAACTAAAACTTCTTTTGATTTAACATTGTTAACTCTTAGTAGAGAAACTTTATTTACTATATGGGGGCGTATGATAAGGTTGTCATTATATAAAGACAACATGATTTCTGTAAAAGAGGGTATAAATATGGGAGAAGATTATCAAGTAATACCAAAAATTGTTTATCATGCAAAAAAAATAGGTTATATTCATGAATATTTATATCATTACAACTGCCAGAACGAAGCTTCATATTGCTTTAAATTTTCAGAGGATAAAGAAAGGCAAATATGGACTACTTTAGATATTCTTACAGAATATTTTAAGAATAAAGATGCTTGCTTTATGGATGCATTGAACAAAGGTAAGATAAAAATATATTGTAATTCACGTATTAATGCATGTAGAAGTAACAATAAAAAATATTTTTTAGAAGCAAATGAAAAAATTAGATTGGTTAATAGTAAATATTATTTTTGTCTATCTATACCTCATCAAATATCTTTAAAAATAAAAAATTTTACTTTGTTGCAGTTTTTTTTAAAAGTAGCAATTTACGTAAATTATAAAAATAAAAAATAATGATACAAACAATAAAAGATTTGAAATATTATCTAGCAGAAGATTTAAAACGTTTTAATAACAAAAAGCCCAATCTAAAAGATAGAATTCTTCATAACGAGAAATGGTATATTTACCATTATATAAGACATTTGCGATATGTTGAATATTACATTAATACAAATAATAAAGGTTTGTGTTTCTTATACCATTGGTTTAGATATAAGCATATTGGATTTAAGTTAAAATGTACAATTTTTCCTAATACAGTTGGTTCAGGATTTATGATGTATCATTCTGGAAATTTTACATTCATAAAACCAAATTGCTCTATAGGTAAAAATTGCACAATATTGACAGGTGTTGTATTTGGTAATAAAGGTGAAAAAGATGAACATGTACCTGTTATCGTTGGAGATAATTGTTATTTTGGATTGGGAGCAAAAATATTTGGAAGTGTTAGAATTGGTGATAATGTAACGGTTGGTGCAAATACTGTTATAACAAAGGACATACCTGATAATGCAATTGTTGCTGGTTTTCCTGCAAAGATTATTAGGTTTAAATAATATATTATAGAAATAATTATTTCTGTAGTAGAAAAAATAATATTGTTCATACATTATTTTTGTTAGAAATACAAAAATATATCAAAGTGTTGTATATTAGCGTGTTATGACGTATTTTTTTTTCATTATGTTGATTTGATTTGTTTATTAGTATTTCTTATTATAACATAGTAAGGTGTATATCTGATTGTTAAATTCTTATATTATGAGCAGTATTGATATTATATTTATCTTTTATTTTAAAGGAACAGCAATGTAGCTAATTCGTCTTTTGTTATTTTATTGATAAAATATGTGTAAAACATATGTAGGAATTATATAAAATAATTAGGAAAAGAATATAAATAAAATGAATAAGAAAATAGCTATAGTTACACAATCATATAAAAATGATTATAGGGAATGTAAATTGCTTTGTGAAAGTATAGATAGATTTGCTTCTGAAATTTCACACTTTATATTTGTAAATGATGAAGACGCAGATATGTTTGCGGATTTAAATTATGGCAAACATAAAGTATACAAGAAATCTGTAATATTACCAAAGTATTTAATCAGGTTACCATGGAAAATTATGGGGCATCATTTTCATGTTAGCCCATTTACAATTCCTGTACGTGAATGGATAATACAGCAAATATGTAAACTTGGTGTTTTTGAAGTAATTGGAAAAGAATTTGATGTAACATTGAATATTGACTCAGAAACTGTTTTGATGAAACCGTTCAGGATTAACGAATTATATAAAGATGGAAAATGGTTGATGTATAGAGTTCCAAATATAAATGAACCTAGTCACGATGACTATTGCAACGCTGCATATAATTTGTTAAAGTATACAGGAAAAATAGATGATATTAATAAATGGAATTATATGAATACTCCTGTAGCTTTTTTTAGAGAAAATACAGAAGCACTATTAAAGACAATAGGTAATGGGTATATTGGGGGCTGGAAGAGGCATTTATGTAATACATACAGATTTTCAGAGTACTATACATATGCAATATTTACGGAACATTATTTACATCTGAAAAATCATTTTATTACAGACAAACATGTTTTTCCGCAAATAGATATATCTGAATGTGAAGATGTTAATGACTTTAATAAAAAGATAGAATCATGCTTAAATAATGATTTCGCATTTGGAGTATGGTTGCAAAAGAAAGACAGAAAAAGACTTTCTGAAAAATATTTAAGCTTTGATGATATTCAAAACTCTATATATCATTATTGGAATAAATAACTATGCTTATAAATAACGATTCGTCTCAAAAAATTCTCTTCCTTGGTGTATCCATGAAAACCAAGGGAGGTATGACTGCAGTATTGGTTTCATATAAGAAGTATATAGAAGATATGCAGTTTATACCGACATGGAAATTGGGAAATAAATTAGTAAAGTCATGGTATGCATTGCAGGCCATTATGCGTACATGGCTTAAATGCAAATTTGATAAGAATATAAAGATTATACATATTCATGGAGCTGCAAATGCCTCATTTTACAGATGTAAGATCTTTATTAATTTGGCAAAAAAGCTAGGCAAAAAAGTAATATTGCATGAACATGCAGCAGATTTCGTAGAGTTCTACAATAATACGACTAATAAAGCCGACATAACAGAAACAATCAATAAATGTGATAAACTGATTGTTTTATCTGAATCGTGGAAATACTATTTTATTTCTATCGGTATTGATCAAAATAAAATATGCGTATTGAATAATATCGTTTCTCCTCCTGAACTTAAACCTATAAAGCGAGTTGATGATAAACTGCATTTGCTGTATATGGGAGAAGTAAGCAAAAGGAAAGGAGCATTTGATTTATTAAAAGCCATTTGTACAGAGAAAGATTTCTTTAAGGATAAACTCTTATTAAGAATGGGCGGAAATGAAGTTGACGGAGACATAAAAGAGTTCATCAAAGATAACGGATTAGAGGGCTTTGTAAGTTATGAAGGCTGGATTGCCGGTGAGCATAAAAAAGAATGCCTAAATTGGGAGGATGTGTATATCCTTCCTTCATATAATGAAGGCTTGCCTATTGCGATATTGGAAGCCATGAGCTATAGTCATCCTGTAATATCAACTCCCGTAGGCGGAATTCCGGAAGTTGTTGAGAATAAAAGAAATGGCATATTGGTAGAACCCGGAAATCAAAAGGAAATAGCTGATGCCATAAAATATTATATTGAAAACAAAGATGAGATAAAAACGCAGGGTGAAAACGGATATAAGAGAGTAAAAGACTTCTTCCCTGAAAAAGTCTTTAGTGATTTGAACAATATTTATGAATCATTACTGAAATGAAAACAATAAACTTTTTGAATACAAAAATTCAAGCAACAACACAAAAAGAACTGTTGAAAAACTTGAAAAAAGGTGTGTTGATAACTCCTAACGTAGACCATCTGGTAAAGCTTCAGAAAGATAAAGATTTTTATGATGTTTATCAAAAGGCAGAATGGGTGGTATGCGACAGTAAGATATTGTATCTGATGTCTAAGTTGCTGAAAGAGCCGTTGCCTGAGGCTATACCCGGAAGCAGTTTCTTTACGGCATATTATATGTATCATAAGGACGACACTAACTGCAAGATATTCTTGCTGGGTGCAGCAGAAGGTATAGCCGAGAAAGCCAAAAGAAACATCAACGAGAAAGTGGGCCGTGAGATTGTTGTCGGCGCACATTCGCCTTCGTATGGATTTGAAAAGAATGAAGCTGAATGTGAGGAACTGATAAAGATTGTAAATGAAAGCGGTGCAAACGTTGTTCTTGTTGGTGTAGGTGCCCCGAAACAGGAAAAATGGATAATGAAATATCGTGACAGGATGCCAAACGTAGATGTCTTTATGGCTCTTGGCGCAACGATAGACTTCGAGGCAGGCACTCTGAAACGTGCGCCAATGATATGGCAGAAATGCGGAATGGAATGGCTGTATCGTGTGATAAAAGAACCAAAGCGCCTGTTTAAGCGTTATTTTGTTGACGATATGCAATTCTTTTATTATTTCACTAAGCAGTTGCTTGGCATATACAAAAATCCTTTTGAGAAATAAGAATTCTTATTTCCTGAACAACTTTGCTATTATGGCTATAGGTACAAGTATTATAGCCGAAAGATAAGACAACACTATACGAAAAAATGATTTCATTGGTGCAAAGATAATAAATTATTTATTATTGTTTTTCGCCAAAAGTATTTTTTGCCTGCAATAAATCAATAAGTTTGTTTATTGGTATAAGGTTTATGGGCTAGTGGTTAAAACGTTATATCATGTCTAAATGGTCATGAAGATGTTAACTGACACTACGGTCTTAATATATGACAATGGCAACAAAACGACTAAACCATGCTTTATCCATTATTGTTTAAGAATAACATTTATTCTAAGGTCTGGGGCGGTAATCTGCTGAAGACACTTAAAGGTATTAGTGACGGCGACACAACTCCTATGGGCGAGAGCTGGGAGATAAGTGCTGTGCCGGGTAAGGAATCGGTGGTGGCTAACGGCTCACTGCAAGGCCGTAAGCTGAATGAGCTGGTGACGGAATATAAGGAACAACTGATTGGACGCACTGTATATGACATGTATGGCGACAAGTTTCCGCTGCTGATAAAGTTTATTGACGCGGCTAAGGACCTGTCGATACAGGTGCATCCTGACGACGAAATGGCTAAGAAATATCATGATTCGTTCGGTAAGACGGAGATGTGGTATGTTATGGACACAAAGCCCGGGGCTAAGCTCTACAGCGGCTTTAAAAGTCTGATATCGAAATATGAATACGGAAAGCGCATTGAGGACGGAAGTATATGTGATGTGCTGGCGTCGCACGACGTGAAGGAAGGCGACGTGTTTTATATCCCTGCCGGACGTATCCACGCTATATGCAGCGGAACGCTGCTGGCTGAGGTGCAGCAAAGCTCAGACCTGACATACCGCATATTTGACTATAACCGTCCGGGACTTGACGGTAAGCCAAGGGCACTGCACACGGCGCTGGCATCG
>ULOV01012230.1_pt1 | contig 16655 bp, 9 predicted proteins | sample 1952871 | NCBI WGS metagenome assembly ULOV01 (sample SAMEA4835612, study PRJEB28245) | human gut metagenome | biome: gut microbiome; material: fecal sample | place: Denmark | collected 2008
TATATAATAATATATTATTAATATATTTGCACTACAAATTAAACATCAAATTAATAAAGTTATTATGATTAAAGTAAAACAAAGTAATGCTGTTAGTGCATATAATGTACTCAAGCAAATTAAGACTAAAGAGCTTCCTGCTGAAGTAGCTATTGCTATTTGGAAGAATGTAAAAGTATTAAAGCCTATTGCAACTTCTTATGAAGAAGCTATTAAAGATTCTAAAGAGTCTCTTAAAGGTTGTAATGATGAAGAGATGTCTAAACTTCTTGCTGAACTTCAAAAGAAAGAAACTGATGAAGCTGCTGGTAAATATACTTTTACTCGTACTGATAATGAAAATCGTGTTAAAGTAACTGAGTATTATTCTAATGCTCAAAATAAACTTAATGCTTTTATTAAAGAACTTGACAATAAAGAAGTAGAAGTAGAACATACTACTATTAAAGAGGATGATTTAATTAAAGCTCTTATTGGTACTGATTTTAATATTGGTGTTATTGAGCTTATTGATTTCTTATTTGAAGATGCTACTAAAGCAGATGATAAAGAAGATAAGTAAACATTAAACCCGCCCCGTAGAAGATGTAATTGGTAGAATTTCTACTAATCATACCTTTTACGGGGCGGTTTTCATATTAATAATTTAACTACTACTGATATGGCTTCTATTGCTCAGCTTACTAGTGAAATTTTACATGGTGTAGGTCAACCTAATAATCATACTCTACGTGAAAGAGTTCGTAATGCTATAATTCATACTCGTAATGAACTTATACGTAGAAGTTATGAAAACCATGCTTACGTTGATAAGATTCATACTCAACGTTTTAAAGTTTCACTTATTACAGTTAATGATGGTGATGTAGAACTACCTGAAGATTACGAAGGAGTTCCACTTGATAAAATTAAAAGAACTCTAGATAAAGTTCCAAGACCTATTAGACTTACTAATAATCTCCCTTTTGATAGAGTTAGTTCTGTAGGATATAAAACTAATAGAGAGTTTCCTTATATTAAAGAAACTACTGCTAGATTTAAAGGAAGTATTCCTGGACTTTGTGGTGCTATTAGTTATGACTATATTAATGAATATCTTTATTTATTTCCAGCTAGTAAAGATAGAATTGTTCCAGTAGATGCTATTGTTATTGAATCTGCTTTTGAACATCCTAATCAAATTCTAGATATTAATGGAGACATTACTGTTGAGAATCATCTTTATGATGACAACGAGTGGTTACTTAGTGAAGATATGATTGGTCAAATAAAAGAAATAATATATAAAAGGGAACTATTAAATCAACATCAAGAAACAGATGAAGTTCCTAATACTATAAAATATAATTAGTGTATGACTGCTGTAAGACTTAATCCAATAAATATGAGTAAGTATCATCAAGATATGAAAGATGCTTTTACTCTAGAACTTGAAAGAGCTAAACTTTCTTATGATGAACTAGCTGGTAACATAGTTGAAAAACGTTCTAAGATTGTTCCTTATGTTGATAGTTTTGCTCTTCCTGTAATTGATTATCCAGAGTTTCAACAGAATAAGTATATAAATGGTCGTCTTGAAAATGCTGCAAAAGGTATGTATGAAGATAAACGTAATGACCTTGAACATAAACATCTATGTTTTAGACTTGTTGCTTATGCTGTTGATTTACGAAAGATGAGTGAACTAGAACAAAAAATTAAACTTTATGAGAAATGTATTGCTCTAAATTATGCTGAATATAGAAATTTAATTAGTATATTTTATAATAAAGTACATGATGTTCTTATTCTTAAAGCTCATGGTTATCGTCTTGAAGGTAAACTAGGTTATGTTTGCATTAATAGAGTTCTTAATACTGGTTGTAAGATTTGTGACTTTGTTGCAACTAGTAAATATAAGAAAGAACTTGAAGCTAAAGGTATTAGAATTTGGAATAGAGAAGAAGCTGAATTTGCTAAAGCTAATGGCTTAGAATATGATGCAGTTGACCCTAGGATTTATAAAGCTGATGAAAGTTGGTATGAACTTGCTCTTTGTAATTGTACTCTTCATAGAGCTTACGGTTATAAACTAAGCATGATTGATTATCGTTCTGTAAAAGTCAGACAATATACTAATGAAGGTTTAATTAAACTTACTGGTGGTGACAAAGAAAAGATATGTCATTTACCTGTATCTCTAAAGATTAAACTAACTCTATGTTTACAAGTAGATAAATTAATGTATACTAAATTTGTTAGAAATGAAAATCAAACAAAATGTGGATTTGAAGCGCATCATTGGTAAAGTTGATAACGACTTTAATCTTAGTGAAAGTGATTGGATTCCTCGTGCTGCTGCTTGGATAATTGATGCACTTAGTCAAATGAAATGTCTTCCTATGACTAAGAAAACTAGAAGACTTCAAATAGTTAATCGTATAGGTATATTTCCTTGTCAGTTAAATGCTACTGATATTAAAGTATTTGACGATTATGGTTGTGAAATAAAACAACTTGAAGCTAATAATAGTTGTTGTAATTCAGGATTTGGTTCTAAAACTAATGTAGAACCTAGTCCTGAAATTGCTGTTATAGATGATACCAATAAAACTGGTCGTAATTTTATGAGGGTTGCAACTATTAGAAGAGCTGATGATAGTCGAAACTTTGTAATAACTAACAATGGTCATATTGAACTTAATTTTGATACTGATTGGATAAATGTTCAAAATTTTGAACCTATGACATATTACGATGATTATTATGATTGTGAAGTTCCAATGGTTTATGATAATGGTATTCTATTAGAAGCTATAAGTTTTTATATTCTATATAAATATCTTAGTCGTGGTAGTCATCATCCAGTATATGATTTAAAAAGTAATAGTCCTGTTACCAATCCTTATATTCAATGGAAAGAATTAGAGAGTAAAGCTATTGCTTCTGTTCGTAATGATTTATATAATGCTGATGGTTGGAGAAACTTCTTCTACAACTCAACATTTGACCCAAGAAGATAATAATTATGAATATAGTAAAAGAACTCAATTTGAATAAAACTCCAAACGTTGTTCCTAATGGAAGTTTGGTGTTTGCTAAGAACATTAAAGTTAGTCCTGATAATTCGTATATTACGAATGAAGAAGGATTAACTTATGCTTTTAGTACTCCAGTTGAAGGTAAAATAGTAGGTATAATTCCTTGTATGAAAGAGATTGTAATACTTAGTTACCTTGAAGCTGATACCAGTGAACATAGTTCTCATATTTATCGTTGTGTAGAAAATGAAGTTACTGGTCTTCTAGACTTAAATGAAGTAGGTAATGCTTGGACTTATAGCGGTGGTAAAATTGTAGGTACTTATACTTATAATGTAAATGGTGAACTTATTATAGCTATTGGCGAATATGATATTGTTAAAGTTGAAGAAGTTACTGGTAGAGATGACGATGTTATTAATCCTGGTGATGAAGAAGATAATGACAATAAAGTAAACGTTCAAAAAATAACTAAAGAATATATTCCTTTAAAGACTATAAATCTAGATAGAGCTAATGCTAGTGATAATCCTGAAGTATATTCAGTTTGTGCTAACATTCCAATAGCTAATGTAAGTCTTGAAGAAAGAGTTCCTGGTAATAATATGCCTAATGGTATATATCAATTCTTTATTCGTTATGAAATAGATAAAGACTATTATACTAATTGGATGCCTTTAGGTGGTTCTTATCATGCTCTTAACATAGAGAATAAAACTGTAATTAATCATATATATGATGTTACTGGTAATTCTAAGTTAGCTTTAACTCGTTGTGTAGCTGCATACAATAATGATAATAAAGATTGTAACTATAATTTTAAGTTTCGTATAAAGTTTGATGATACTTATAATTATAAAGCTTATCAGATAGGTTATATACTTAAACATGAAGAAGCTACTCTAGCTCGTATTTGGCGTAAATTTAATACTGATGTTCGTGACTTCATTTTTGATGCTAGTAATTTTGAAGAAACAACAATAGATGAATTAACTGCTAATAGTTTTAATTTATTTAATGTTGCTTCTCTTTGTAATTATGAGAATCGTCTTTATATTGCAAACTATGATGAAAGTGACTATAATGTAGACCTTACAAAATATGCTGAAGGTATTAGAGCAAACATGATTTATGAACCTTGTACTGATTTAGATTCAGTTAAGATTAATACTATAAATTATGAGACTTATACATTTAGTTGGTCAACTGGTGGTATAAGTGCTGCTATTGTTGAGATTAAAACACCTTCTAACGATGTTATTGTAAATGTTAATGGTCAACGTACAACTTATCATGCTATAATTAACGCTAGAGGCTATAATGAACTTAAAAGATATGTATGTTGGGTAACAACTGACAATGAGAATATTGCTGATTTTGATAATTGTGCTTTTGGTGGTTATGATGCCCATCATATAATTCCATGTACTAATGTAGCTTTTGGTATTTATGGTGGAGACAATCCAACATTTGATATTATTACTGTTCCAGTTGAAGGTTATTCTGATAGACTATATAGCAATTTAGGTCAAGGTGGTGGAACAAGTCATAAACATGTTGGTCTTAAACTTGCAAAAGATGCTAAAGGTTTAATTCGCGGTTATAGTCGTGTAGCTGCATATCGTCCTAATAGATTTAGAATGAGTAAAGGTACAAATACTAGAACTTATTCAAATACTATTATGGTAGATAATGCTATTAGAACTTTAATGCCTAATAGTGTATATAACTTCTTCATTCATTATATTCGTAAAGATGGTAGTTATACTAATGGTTATCAATTAAAGAATGATGTTCGTCCTGATGCTATTATTAATTCTGTATCAATGACAGGTAGTAATAGTGTAGATGTTCAATTAAGTAAATTAACTTCACTAAAAGAAAGAACTAGTAGTAGTACTTCTGGTAACGATAGAGATTTTACTAGTTTGCTTTCTATTGATGCTCTTAAAGATAAGTATGCTTACGAAGTTGTTAGTACTGCTGTTTCACCTAGCGATTCAAATACTCTAAGAGGTACTAGTTTTGGTTATTATAAAAATTATAATGGAGACCTTTTATTTAAAACTGGTTCTACTCATAATTTTAATAATAATGATAATGTACTTTATAGGATTAAAGTTGGTTTTACTAATATAAAAATACCTGATGGTTATATAGGTTTCTTTTTTAGTTATGAAAAGCCAGAAACTACAAATAGTTATCAAGCTTATTGTACTAAGAAAACAAACACTGGTGCATTGTTTAAAGCCAGTGAAGTAGAAACAGGTAAGATTAATTATAACGGTTCTATCTATATTCCTGAATATAAGATAACAGATGACGGCTTTAAACTTCCTACTACTAATCCTGCTTATATAAATAATGCTGGTATTGTAACTAGTAACGCAGTAGATGATGACGATTTAACTAATACTGTAAATACTGCCGGTTCTGATGGTGGTATAGTTCTTTCTCTTAAAAACGGTAGCGGTAAAGTTATTCCTGAAATAGGAGAAGTAGGAAATGTTATGATATTCAATCGTAACATATATTGTAAGAAAGATAAACAACTTATTAGTTTTGGTCCTATATGTTTTAAACATTCAGACGTTGAAACTTATAGTTATGCCGATGTTAAAGACAATACTAAGTTCCCTAATAATTATGTTAATGATTACGATTTTAATTATCCTGCTTTTTATGTTAATGATAAAACTTTAGTATATGACCGTAAGGTATATATATCTGATACTGGTAAAGTATATGATATATCTGAAAGAAATGCTATTGCTAAAGATTGGACATCATTTACTACAGCTTATGCTAGAATTGTCAATTATAGTAAGTTTAGTAGAGTTAATACAAATGCTATTTCAATAAAGAAAGAACCTGAATATTTAGTAGGTGTTTTAGGTAGTGAAGAAGGTGGTACTGCTACTCATCAACGTAGCGCAAATATTATTGTTAAGCCATTGAACGCTACAGACCTTATAGAATTAAAAGATACGTATATAGAAAGTAATTATAAACTTTATACTAATTATAAAGATAATCTTAATTATGATTCTTATAAACGTGCTACTATTCGTCGTAGTGATGTAATTGGTGATGAAAGTCTTGCTAACTCATGGAGACACTTTAGAGCAAACAACTATAAAGTGCTTTCCAAGAATAAAGGCAATATTACAAATATCATTGGCGTAGGCACTGCATTTTTCGTCCACACGGAGCATTCTTTAATTTACCTTAATAGAGATAACCTTCTCAAGACATCGGGCGACACAGCGCAATTAAAAATGCCAGATTTATTTGAAGTAGAACCTATTGAACTATTTACTAGTAATCATGGTTATGGTGGACTTCAACATCCTCAAGCCTGGACTGTTAATAGTAATGGTTATTGGTTTGTAGATGCAGACAATAAAAGAATATATAACTTTGATAATAATCATCTTACTGATTTAACTAGTGATATTCTTAATTGGATGAACAATGTTCAAATAGCTGATGCTCACATGGTTACAGATTTTGCTAATGCTCGTGTAATTATGTGTCTTGCTTATTATAGTGAAGATGTTGGAGATATAGAACATAATCAGCCTGCTTATATTACTTTATCATTTAATATGATTAGTAAGAAGTTTGTTAGTATTCATGACTATAAATTTAGCTTAGGTGTAAATACTAAAAATCATTGTTATTTTTATTATGCTGTAACAACTAGTTCTTTCCTTTATTGTTTCCATAAAAATACTCCTTTAGGATTCTATGGTAAAACTGGAGATTATGCTGGACTTGATGACCATGCTTATGGTTTCCCAGCTATGAGTACAAATCTTACTATACAAAATGAAGATGGTACTGAAGAAACTAGAACTGTTAATCCTGCTATATTTGATGTTATCGTAAATGAAAATTACAATATTCCTAAATGTATTAATTCTATTAGTTATATACTTAATAAAGAGTATGCTTACTTTAGTAATCAAGTTACTAGAATGGCTGAACCGCTTATGAGCAATGGAACTTATGGTGATATAGAACATTATAGTGGTGATAAACTTCGTATTTATACTGATAGTAATGACACAGGTGACTTAGATATTTCAGGACATAAAATGATTAATGATGATACTATAACTAGAGATAAAACTCCAGATTACAAAGTTCCTTATTATGATAAAGGTATTTGGAACTTTAATTATATAAGGAATTATATTAGTAGTAAACTTACTAAAGAAGAGATATGTAAACGTTATAACTTGAATATTAATAGTCTTACTCCTGCACAAGAAACTAAGATTCAAACTATGCTTAATAATCCAAGTGATGAACGTAATCTAGTTTATGGTCGTTATTTCGTTGTTAGATTTATATTTAGAAATATAGATAATATTCCTTTTAGATTTGAGGATTTAAATATTAATTATTCAAAGTATTAAATTATGATTGGAAAAATTAAAAGAAGAAGTCTTCGTTGTGGTGGTAGACCTAAAGCTGACTTCGGTAGTCTTTTTACTTCTGTTATAGCTCCTGCTCTTAGTGTAGCAGGTTCTATAGCAGATGAGTCTATAGACAATAATAAGACTGTTAATAATGGTGTTGTTAATAACAATACTACTATTCCTAGTGACCCAACTAAAACTCCTACTATGAGATTAGGTGGTAGAAAGAAATGTTGGATTGGTGCAGCTATTGGTGCTGCTACTAGTATAGCAGGTTCTTTATTTGGTAATGGTGCTCAAAAAAGAAAAATGCGTAGACAACAAAGTATTAAAGATTGGCAGGATGCTACTCAAGAAGCTGCTAATATGACTTCTGTTCTTAATAATAGTCAAGATTATCAAGAAGATTATCTTAGACAATTTAGAACTGCTGCTAGACTTGGTAAGACATTAGGAACTAAAGGTATTTATATTACTGATGGTGGAGATGCTACTAAGATAGGAAGCAACACATACCTTTTACGGGGCGGCTCTCATGAAGATGTGAATGAGACTGGTCAAACAGGTATAGGTATAAACGTTGGTGGTAATGAAGTCGAAGCTGAAGGTGGTGAAGTTGCTCAGAAGAAGAATGGTGCTCTAAGAATCTTTAGTGCTCAACCTATTCTTAGTAACGGTATGAGTCCTGCTCAAGCTATTCTTAGAGGTTATAATAAAGATAAAGTATTTAATGCCCAACAAGTGTTTAAGAGAAGAAATGGTCTTAAAGATGATGGAAGTAAAGCAAGACACGGTACAACTGTTCCTTACAAACGTATTCATATTAATGAAGATGGAACATTTACAGATACTTTAACTGGTAAAAATTATAATACTTCTGCTACAAACGGTGAAGATGTAGTTATTACTGGTAAAACAAATCATTGGAAAGAAGCTGGTAAAAAAGATACTAGTTCTTACTTTGACCCAATGGGTGCTGTAAATTTTATCACAGCTGCTGGTGCTCCTATTCTTAATGCTAATCCTAGTAACATTGTTGGTTCTATTCGTGATAGTAAAAATGCTAGTGATTTTCTTAAACATTATATGATGCAAGATACTGGAGGTTTTGTTAATACAGAATGGGCTAAAGAACATCCTTATCCTTCTGTATCATCTAAAGATTTTGCAGGTGGTGGTAGAAGTTATCCTATTCCAACTAAAGCTGATGCTGTTGATGCTTTAAGACTTGCTGGTCTTCATGGAAGAAGTGATGTTAGAAGTAAAGTATATAGTAAATATCCTAGTCTTAGAAAGAAGAGTTTGTTAGGTAGTTCTAATCGCCCCGTAAAAGGCATAAGACCTAAAGCTGCTATTGATATTTATGTTCCTTTTAATAAACGTTATACTTCTATTTATAATGCTCCAGATTATGATTCTGATTATAATGGTGGTAATGTTTTAGGCATATGTTGAAGTAACTATTACAGCTAATAGAATTAAGCCTACTTTTATGAAACCGAATAATGATGCAATGAATATTATTAATCATTCTGCTAATGAAACTCCTTATATTCCACAAAGATATAATCGTAGTCGTACTATATTTAGTGGTGGAGATTATTTAGGATTAGGTATTGATACTCTTGCTGCATTAAGTACAGGTCTTGTAAATTATAATACTGCTGGTAAATATACTCTTCCTGATAGAGCTCCTATTATTCAAGCTAGTAAATTACCTACAACTTATAATGTTAATCCTGAAATAGAAGAGGTTAAACGTTATAGAGATAGACTTACTGGACAAACTTTTAATAATACTTCAAGTTCTGTAGCTGCTCTTAATAGAAGTGGTGCTATTAATCTTGACGCTCTTTCTAATCTTAGTAAACTTTGGGCTACTAAAGAGAATGAAGAAAACAAGATGCTTACAGAAGATGCTAAGAATCAACAAACTGTTGCAGCACAAAATGTACAGAATGAACTTGCTCGTCAAAGTGAGATTGCTAGAATTAAGAATGAAGCTATTCAATCTAAGGGTGATGCTCTTAATGTTGGTCTTAGTGGATTGTCTCAAGCTTGGAATAATTTCTGGACTGCTGGTAGAACTGCTTATGAAGATGACCAATCTAGACGTGCAATGATTGCTTCTAGTAAAGATGCTACTCCTACTAGACTTATGGAAATGGATTTTGATTTATCTCCTGACATTTTAGCTAGTCTTTATAGAACTTCTAAAGATGATAGAACTAAACGTTTCTATTTGTCTAGATTGTCTCCTAAACAAAGACAAAAATATGGTATAAATTAATATTATATAAATACTTCTGATAGTACTATTGCTATCAGAAGTTTTACTATTTTTGTAATCAGTAATTAAATAATAATATTATGGCTTATAAAAACAATCAAAGTGGTATTACTATTGGAGGTTATGTTCCTCAACGTGTACCAGTTCGTTCAAATCTTGAAGCTCTTAGTCAAGCATTAAATAAAATTGATGAGCGTTCTGATAAAGCAATTCAACAAAAGTCTGCTATTACAAATGCTATTGGTCAATTAAAACTTAATGCTGCTGAAGATAAATGGAAATACGATTATGCTAAACGTATTGAACAAAAGATTAATGATGCTGCTCAATATGGTGATTATAGTAGAGCATTAGATGTCGCTACTGAACTTGCTGGAAGTGCTACTTCTTCTCCTGAAGTTATGGGTCGTATTCGAGCTAATGAGCAATATGAAAAAGCAAAACAAGCTGTGGATAATAATGGTAATATTAGTTCCCTTACTAAACAAGCTTGGACCTTATCTAATAAATATCATTATGAAGATACTTATGATGATAAAGGAAATATAGTTGGAGGTACTGAATGGAAAGCTAGTTGGACACCAGTAGAAGAAGTAGATAATCTTGCTATGATGAAAAATGCTGTAGCTATGATTGGTATAAGTAGTACAGAAAGTTCTAAAACTACAGGAGGTTCTACTAAAACTGCTAAGGGTACAGGTAGTGGTTTTCAAAGAGTTAGAGGTTCTAGTAGAATAGCTCTTACTTATGAACAAGTTAAAACTCAACTTACTGATGTTATTAAAAATGATCCTAAGTGGAAAGCTAGTCTTGAACAAGAATATATGGTTAATGATATTCTTCTTAAAGATGTAAATAAACAAATAGCTGAAACAACTGATACTAATGAATTAGCTAGACTTGAAAGCAAGAAAGCAGAATATATGTCTAATATTACTAATGATAGAGGTATTGTAACTGGAGATTATGTAGATGTTTTATTTAAAAAATATCCTAGTCTTATTAAGAACTTTACGTTTAGTAGAATTGGTAATACTAAAGTTGATACAACTTCTAGAGATGACTATATTTCTCCTACAGGTAGTATAAATGGTAGTGGTAATGGTGGCAATCCTTATCTTACTGGTTATAGTGATGACGATAATGTGAAAGGTAAACCTGGTCAAAATAATTAAACATATAAAACTATGGCTCTTTTTGAATTTGAAACTTATAATAAATTTCTTAATAATAATGATTATAATGGAGCTGCTAATTACGCTTCTAAATCATATTTTAAAGATAAGAAACAACAAGCTAGAATGCTTGATAATATTAAAATTCTTCGTAATAAAGGAAGAATTTATAATGGTATGATGAATAATGCTAATGAAGACCAAAAACAAGCTCTTGCTTTTAAGACTGCTATGGATGCTGGTACTCCATTAGATTTAAAAAATAAATATTATAAACGTTATGTTGATGCTGTTAATAATTTGTTCGGAACTGATGCTACTAGCATTGCTGTAGAATTTGATAGTGCTAAAACTAAACGTTATGCTCGTATTCCTGGTGTATCTGATGTTATGGATTTAGTTGGAATTGGTGGTAATATTGATTGGTTAGCTAAAGATGAAGATTATGGTTTTGATGGTTTTCAACAATTCCTTTCTAATATGGGATATTCAGATGATGCTAAAGGTAAAGCTGCTTTTAACAAATTAGGATTTAAACAAGAAACTATCAACGGTAAGACTAGACTTACTATAAGTAAAGATAATCCTAATTTCTATAAAGCTATGATGGCTCTACATAATGTAGATACTAATCATGTTCCTGGTAGTGGAAATAAAGCTATTCAAGAAGGTATTAGAGGAGAAAAACGATTTAAACTTGCAGGTGTTGATAGAAACGGTAAACTTCTTAAACTTCAAAATGGTAATCAAACTTACACAGAATCTGGTTCTGCTGCTTGGGGAGAAAATAATAAAATCTCTAAAGCTATTAGTCAAACTTTTGGTGTTATGGACCAAGATTTAACTATAAATGAACGAGGTATTTCTGATGATAATTTTGTAAATCCTGATTTTGCTTATAATAGTACTATATTTGAAAATGAAGCTATTGCTAATAAAGACAATTTACAAAGAAATAAAAGTAGGATTCGTGACCAATTTGGAGCTTTAGATGATGTAATACAATCAACTAAAAATATAAACAATGAACTTACAGCTAAAGAAAAAGAACGTACAAAAGATTTTGTTATGTCTACTACTGTAAGTGGAAGTTTAGGTGCTGGTATGGCTAAACTTGAATCTGATTTTAGTAGAGGTTTAGTTGATGCTCAATCTTATAATATTTATAAGAAAGAAATTGAAGAACATTATGAAAATCTTCTTAGTGGTGCAGATTTAACTCAGTATAATGTTTATGCTGCAAATGGCGATGATACTACAGTTATGACTCAATATAATACTGAAGATAGAAATAAACTTAATGATATTATCGCTAACGCTATAGGTAGTAATAGATTAAGATTTAGTGCTGCTATTATGGGTAACAAAAGTGGTACTATGATTACTATTTTACCTAAAGAAGATAAAGATGGTAATCCTAATACTAAAAAAGCTAGCATATTTGTAGAAGATTTGTTTAAAGGTTCTGTTGAAGAAAGTCTTAATCGTGATACTAAAATGCGTGCTCTTAAAGAACTTAATGGAATGGAATATTATGGATATAGATATACTATTCCTGCTTTAGGAGATAGTGAAGGTGGAGAATTAGGTATTGATGTCGGAGCTAATGAAGCTTATCTTCTTCATAAAAATGGTACTAAAAGTTTTATCAGTAAAGCTAAAGCTCAAGATATGATTAATCGTGCTGAAATACTTAGCGATTTTATTGATTCTGCAAATCAAACATTTTTTGATGAAGATGGTAATTTTGTAAGAAATAAAAATATTGTAAATGAAGTTAGTAATTGGGCTAATGCTGCTACATTAGAACTTTATAATGCTACAGCTGAAAGAGCAAAACTTCTTGGTAATCAAGGTTTAGATAATACTCTTGAACTTGAATATTTAAGAAATAAATATACTCTTATTAGAAATTATATTCTTGATTCTATTGGTTATTTTGATAATAACAATTAATATACAACAATATGGATACTACTCAAATTACATCTAAAGGTGGTTATGAAGAACTTAATCCTCTTTGGACTAAGTCTAAGAAAAATAATCAACCTAAAATTATACTTACAACTAGTCCTCAAAAAGGAGGATTAGTTGATTCTTTTTATAATGCAAATCCTAATAATTTTGTTTTCGATAATGCTAATAAATATATTAATTATGGCATTACTCCAAACAAAGTTGCTCCTAATCTTGATAAAGAACTTGCTGAAGCACAATCAAACTTTGCTAAAACATTCAATTCTTTAGGTCAAGCTCTTGTTAGTGAAACAATTCTTGGTACAATTAAAGCTGTTCCTGATTTGTTTGATGCTATTACTAATGGTATATTTCAATCTGATGGAGATTATCAAAATCCTATTAGTAATAAACTTCAAGAGTGGCAAGATTACTTTAGAAATGAAGTTGCTCCAATATATAGTGACCCAGAGCGTAATGATATTTATAATGGAGGTCTTACAAATTGGGGATGGTGGACTAGTAATGTACCTAGTGTAATGTCTAGTTTAACATTACTTCTTCCTAGTACTGGTATTGTTAAAGGTATTGGTTATCTTGGTAAACTCGCAAAGACTTCTAAGTTAGCTAGTATGACTAGAAATGGTATTAAAGGTATTGCTGGTATAGATAGAGCTATAAACTCTAATAGAAAACTTAATGCTTTACAAAAAGGTATTAATAAAATTATTGGTAGTAACGGTATTGTTGTTGGTTCTGACGTAGAAAGTGCTGCTAGTAGATTTGCTAGTATTGGAGGAAATGCTCTTTTACAACGTACTATGGAGAATTATCAAGAAGCTCAAGGTGTATATAAAGATATGTACAATGAAGCTTATGATAATCTTAATAGAATGAATGCTCAACAATATCAAGCTTTTGTTAATAAGAATCCTGAATTACTTCAAGATATTGATACTAATGATAAAGAAGCTGTTGCAAGACGTATTGCTAAGAAGTCTGCTGATACAGATTTCCTTATGAACTATAGTAATATAGTATTTGATGTTATTCAAATGTATGGTCTTCGTAACATGTGGAAAGGCATTAGAAATTCTGATGCTGGTAGTGCCGCTGTAAGTAGAGCTGCAAGATTAGAAAAACTTAAAGTTGGTAAAACTGCTGAAGAATTTGAAAAATATTATGCTAATATAGGTAAGATGAAGAAAGCTGGTTGGTGGATTAAAGACCATGCTAAAGCTGAGAAACTTGTAATAGCTGGAGAACTTAGTGAAGGTATTGAAGAAAGCGTTAACTATATATCTCAAATGGAAGGTATGAATGTTGGTAAACTTCTTCTTAGTGAACAAGATGCTGACCATTCTCCTTTTGATAATCGTCTTCAAAAATATCTTAAAAGTGGAGGACTTGCTGACTCTGCTTTTTGGGGTGTATTAGGTGGTGTTGTATTTCATCATTTAGGTAGTGGTTTTGGACGTGTTAAACAAACTTTTGAAGATAGAGCTAATAAAAAAGAAGATAAAACTACTGGCGAACAAGGCAAGTCTTCACCTTTTAGTATTAGTGAACTTGGTGAAACTAAATCTCGTAAAGCTGATATCGCTCACTGGGGAAAAGATACTAATCTTTATATTGAAAGGATGAATAAAATCAATGATGGAAAGAATCCTTTTGATAATGATAAAAGTTTTACTAGTCCTGAAGAAAGTCAAGCTGCTAAAGAAGCTGCTGAAAATGACTTTATTACTACATTAGCATTACGTGCTGGTCATCATGGTAATCTTGATTACTTGAAATCATTCTTACAAAGTGAAGAAGTTCGTAAAGCTATGGTGGAAAAAGGTGTAGTAAATGAAGCTGAATCTAAACAAATTCAAGCTAATAATGTTGCTAAAGTTGATACTGTTATGGACGCATATACTAAAGAACTTTCAGGTCTTATAGGTATCGTTCAAAATAGAAATCATAATAAAAAAGAACCAGACCGTGTTCCTATTGAATATCTTCAAGAAATAGCTAGTGCTAATGTTGTTTATAATCAAAAGATAGCAAATACTAAAAATAAAGAACAAGTTGCAGATAATCTTATAAATACAGTTCTTAATGAAGAAAACATTGGAAAAGTTATTGGTCAAAATTATACTGGTGAACAAGTAAAAGGTGCTGTTCGTCATGCTCTTATAACTAATATGATTAGCGATTTGTATGCTAGAAAGAAAGAACTTATAGCTAAAAATCGTAAGACTATTAGTGATAAAGTAGCTATTGATAATATTAATCGTACTATCAATGAGTATAGCGATATGCTTTCTAATGATGAACTTCGTCTTACAACTGCTGTTATGCTTGCTAGTGAAAGAGACGAGCAAGGTAATCTTGGACGTAATAGTCAAGACCCTTTAGCTAAAGCTTATGATGATTTATTTAGTGGTGTTGATGAAAAGGGGGTTCAGCTTACAGACGAAACTATTGTTCGTAACTTTGAAAGATTTGCTAAAGAAAATGGTCTTTCTAAAAGACTTGCTGAGTTTGATAGTTCTAATAACGTACTTAATCAAATTCAAACTGCTAATAATAATATAACTAGAATTAATAATCTTGTTAAAGAAGCAGATAAAGAAAAGAATAGTACTGGTATTAAACTTTCTGACCTTATTCTTAAACAAGCTGAACTTGAACTTTCTCGTAGATATGACCAAGCTCAAGTTGTCAATAACGAAACAGATCTTGCTGCTGAACTTAGTTATAAACAAAACACTATGAATGAAGCTCGTAAGAAAGTTATTGACACTAGTTATAAATATATTGATGATTTAGCTGATAAATATAAAGATGAGGAAAATGGTAATATTCGTGCTGCTGTAAATGCTTACTTTAATGATGAGCAAGATAACTTCGATGATGCTACTTCTTTCATGACTAATAAAGAAAGAGAAGCTTTTAAAGAAAGTCTTGACGCTCTTCATCTTAGTAGCGGTCTTAACTATAGATTAGCTAATACAATTCAAGATAGCTTAATTTTTAGAACTAAAATTAAAGCTGCTAGAAATAAAGCTAATGATGGAGAAGAAGAACCTGAAAGTACTACAAGTAGTACTACTACAAACGGTAATACTCCAGCTCCTACTCCTAGTCTTGCTCTAGCTGCTAGTCCAACTCCTGCTCTTCAAGGTGAACCAAAACAGTCAGGCACGCAAAATAATGCGCCACAATCGCCTCAACCTACCCCGACTAATAATCAATCAGCACCACAATCTGAAAGCTCTCAGGCGCAAGGAAACACGCAACAGGGCAATTCTCAAAAGGAAAAGGCTAAGCCAAAGTTCGATGCAAGCAAGTCACAAAACTTGTCGTTTAATGATGATGGTGACGTTACTGGAATAACTAGTGAAGATAATGGTCGTTTTACTCTTGTACCTGGAGAAAATAATCAGTATGAAGTTATGTCTAATGATGGTAGACATGCTTGGCATGATGATAAACTTTTTGAGAATGCAGAGCTTGCTAATGAAGATGATATTGAACTTGTTCATAACCCTTATATTACTGTTGATAATGATGGTAATGTTATTGATTTTGAAAAAGGTTTGTTAGGTACAGAAGCTGATGTAACAGCTTATGAAAAAGCTCTAGATGAACAAGCTAAACAAGAAGAAGAAAGTAAAGAAGAAGAGGAAGATAAGTCAGCTACCACATCTTCTACGGGGCGGCTTGAGGAAACACCTCCTCCTCCTGCTGCTAGTGCTGAGGAAACAACTCCTCCTCCTGCTGCTAGTGCTGAGGAAAC
>ULOV01009600.1_pt1 | contig 15345 bp, 9 predicted proteins | sample 1952871 | NCBI WGS metagenome assembly ULOV01 (sample SAMEA4835612, study PRJEB28245) | human gut metagenome | biome: gut microbiome; material: fecal sample | place: Denmark | collected 2008
CTCCTACTGGTCCGCAGCCAGGACCTCCTCCGCCGTGAGGTGTAGAGAATGTCTTATGAAGGTTTATATGCATGACATCGAATCCCATATCTCCAGGTCGGCAAACGCCAAGCATCGGGTTAAGGTTGGCTCCGTCGTAGTACATAAGACCACCACATTCGTGTACAAGTTTTGCTATTTCAGGAATTTCCTTTTCAAACAGTCCCAATGTATTTGGGTTTGTCATCATCATTGCTGCAACGGTGTCGTCAAGCAGTCCGCGAAGGTCGTTCACGTCTACAATGCCTTCGGGTGTGCTCTTTACCTCAACAATCTCAAGTCCGCACACTGCTGCTGATGCGGGATTAGTTCCGTGTGCAGAGTCAGGGATAATAACCTTCACACGTTTATTGTCGCCGCGGCTCTCGTGCCATGCACGAATAATCATAAGACCTGTCAGCTCTCCGTGTGCTCCTGCAAACGGGTTAAGAGTAAACTCTTCAAGTCCTGTAATTGCAGCAAGTGATTTCTGCAGATTATAATAAACCTCTAATGCGCCTTGACAGGTGTCTTCAGGCTGAAGCGGATGAAGCTTTGTAAATGAGTCGGCTGCTGCCATCTCCTCATTTATAGCCGGGTTATATTTCATTGTGCAGCTTCCGAGAGGATAAAATCCGTTGTTTACTCCGAAGTTGTTTCCGCTAAGGTTTGTATAGTGGCGTACCACTGTAAGTTCATCGCATTCGGGCAGCATAGCATCCTTGCTTCTCTTCAATTCTGAAGGCAGGGTATAGTTGCCAAATTTATTTTCTGGCATCGAGTAGCCTTTTCTTCCAGGGTGAGACAACTCGAATATTAGTTTGCCGTATAATTTATTGTTCATGATAGTCCTTTTTTCTGATTTTTAAAAACGGTTGCATGTTATTTGCATAATTCAACCAATTTGTCCACTTCTTCTTTAGTGCGGTTTTCGGTTACGGCGAACATTATTGTATCGTCTGCCACCTTTACGCCTCCAAGAATTCCGTTATCAAGAAGTTTCTTCTGAAGTTCGTCAACGTTGCCGTCATATTTAACGCAGAACTCATTGAAGAAAGGTTTGTCGTATGCAAGTTTAAAGTGTCCCGTATTTGTCAATTGGTCACAAAGATAGTGCGCTCCAGCGTATGAAAGTGATGCTGCTTCTTTTAGACCTTCTTTACCCATCACGGACATATATATAGTAACAAATAATGCCATCAGACTTTGGTTGGAGCAGATGTTCGATGTTGCTTTTTGGCGACGGATGTGCTGCTCTCTTGCCTGTAGTGTAAGAACAAATGTGCGCTGTCCTCTGCTGTCACGTGTTTCTCCTACAATGCGTCCCGGCATTTTGCGCATAAGCTTTTCAGTGCAGCACATATATCCGATGTAAGGACCACCGAACGACATAGGTACTCCGAGTGATTGTGCCTCTCCGACAGCAATGTCAGCTCCAAGTTCGCCTGGCGTCTTCAGCAGTGCAAGGTCGGCAGCTACGCTGTTCATAATCATCAGAGCTTTGTGAGCATGACATTTGTCAGCAAGTCCTTCATAATCTTCTATTATTCCATAGCGGTTAGGCTGCTGAACGACAACACCGGCAACATTTCCCTTTTCGAGCATAGGCTCAACAGAATCCATGTCGGTAACACCTCCATCTTGCTTTATCATTTCAATTTTAATATTGTGGAAGTGTGCGTATGTATTTATCACTGCGAGAGTTTTAGGATCAACTGTTTCAGATACCAATACGGTATCAGCTTTTCTTGCTGCTCCAAAAGCCATCATAACAGCTTCGGCTGTAGCAGTCGTACCGTCATACATCGACGCGTTAGATACGTCCATACCAGTCAGCTCTGTCATCATGCTTTGATATTCAAAGATGTAGTGAAGCGTTCCTTGTGAAATTTCTGCCTGATATGGAGTATAACTTGTCAGAAATTCCGAGCGCTGTGTCAGCTGTGGTATTATAGCCGGTGTATAATGGTCATATACGCCAGCGCCGGCAAAGCATGTAAGTTTTTTGTTCTTTTCGCCTAATGAGTTAAAGATTTTACGAATTTCTATCTCGCTTTTGGCTTCAGGAAGATCATAGTCGCCTTTGAATATAATTTCTTCAGGCACTTCGGCATAAAGCTCTTTTAGCGATTTTGCTCCGATGACATTGAGCATTTGTTCAATGTCTTCTTCGGTATGAGGAAAATATTTGTAAGCCATTATGGATTTAAAATAGGGGTTTATAGATTTTTACAATGAAGAAAGCGTCAAAACGTAGAACATGGTTCATGCATTATCTGTACGAGTATTCTATGTTTTGGAGTTAACAGGCAAACAGTCATAATATTATTATCGGGCTTTTGTCTGTTAACTCCTAATAACTTCATAAGGAAGTGTCTAACCTAAGTTAATTACACTTTTTTTACAGAAAATATTATTTCTCGCAGAACTTCTGATATGCCTCAGCATCCATAAGGTCGTTGAGTTCTTCTTTATCATTAAGTTCAACCTTAATAATCCAGTTTTCGTAAGCATCCTTGTTAATGAGTTCAGGAGCTTCATCCAGATTCTCGTTAACTTCAACAACAGTTCCGCTTACCGGTGAAATAAGATCGCTGGCAGCCTTAACACTTTCAACGGCACCAAACTCTTCGCCAGCCTCAATCTCATCGTCAACTTCAGGCATGTCTACATATACCACGTTACCGAGTGCATTCTGTGCATAGTCTGTAATACCGATATAACCATACTCACCTTCTATTTTCACAAATTCGTGTGACTCTGAATAGTAGAGTCCTTTAATAACCTTTGCCATATTTATACTTGTTTATTTGTTGTTATTATATTTCTTGTTGCTATTTAATTTTCAATTTATTTTTTGTAATGTTTCTGATAGAATGCTTTTTTCACAATAGTGCCAGGATATGATTTCTTGCGGATCTGTACCTCAACCTCATTTCCGAGTTTTGCACATTCTGCATCAATCAAAGCCATACATACACTCTTTTGTGTTGAAATCGACTGATATCCTGTTGTAACCTTACCGATTTCTTTGCCATTGCATGTAACAGTATATCCATGACGTGGAACAGCTTTGTCTTTAAGTTCAATTCCTGCAACCTTCAGTTTAATGCCTTCAGCCTTTTGCTTTGCTATGGCTTCTTTTCCAATGAACTCAGGCTTATCCAGTTTGCAGAACATACTCAGACCAGCCATAACAGGAGTTATCTTGTCGCTAAGTTCATTGCCATATAATGGAAGACCGGCTTCAAAGCGCAGAGTGTCGCGGCATCCAAGTCCGCATGGCTTGCATCGTCCGCTCTTCATCAGCATATCCCATGCCTTTCTGATATAATCATGGTTGCTGTAAATCTCGAATCCGTCTTCACCGGTGTATCCAGTGCGGCTTATTATTGTTTCAACACCGTCAATGTTTACGGTCTTTGATGTATAGAATGTAAGGTCTGCACATTCCTGTCCGAGAACCTCTCGCATTACGCTTTCTGCCTCAGGACCCTGAACTGCCAGCTGACCATAATAGTCAGAGCGGTTTGTTATCTCAACGTCAAAATCTTTGGCATTGTCATTAATCCATTTTACATCTTTATCAATATTAGCTGCATTAATTACGAGGAAGAAATTATTTTCATCCATTTTGTAAACCAATAAGTCGTCAACAACACCACCGTCCTCATACAGCATCATGCCGTAATACACTTTGCCGATTGGAGCATCTTTGATGTCGTTTGTAAATATGTGGCTTACGTATTTTTCTGCCTCGTTGCCTGTAACCGTTACCTCGCCCATGTGAGATACGTCAAACACTCCACACTGCTGTCTTACAGCATTGTGTTCGTCAATAATTGATGTGTACTGGATTGGCATGTCAAAACCGCCAAAAGGCTGAATCAATGCTCCGGCCTCAACGTGCTTGTCATACAGGCAGGTCCTTTTGTTTTCCATATTTTCTAAGGTTTAAAATGTTTTTAGCTTATGATGATATTAATAAAATCGTTCTTTTGAAGGTTCATTATAACGTCGTCCAACTTTTCAGGTAATGCTTTTTCAATGCAATCCCTTTCTAACTTAACGTTCCTCAACCTGTCTTTTATATTTTTGTTTATGTCTCCTGTAACAAGAAAGTCACCAAGAATTTCAATGTCTTTTATTATGCCGTTCTTAATGTCCATCCTAAGTTCAAAATCCCCGGTGTGTTCTATCCGTTTTCGCTTTATCACTGTATATTTGGGATTGTTGCCGTAGATAAACTCATCAGAGAGATATTCTTTTTCAATCTCCTTAATTTTTTCGACATCATTGTCAGCAAGTTTAATTTCCCTTTCACACAAGTTGTTCTTGACATATTCTTTAAACTCGTTTATGTCGAGGTTTATATAGTCTTTAAGAAGAGTTATGCGCTGTCTTATGCTCTTTATGCCCTTGCTCATCAGTTTTTCGTCTGATGGCGTAATGCTTCCAACCATATTTCGCATATCGGTATCATATAGCATTGTTCCGTGTACAATGTTGCGTCCGGGTATGTGATAGAAGGCATTACCAGATACTTTTTTCCCGTCAATCAAGATGTCGTTCCTTCCGCTTGTTGTTGCTTCTACTCCAAGTTTTCTCAACAGGTGAATAACGGTGTTGATGTATCGGTTGAAGGTAAAGCCAACGCTTTCTTCACTTGTTATGTACGAGAACATTATGTTGCTCATATCGGCATACACACATCCTCCTCCGCTTTTGCGTCTGAACATTCTTATACCGTTTTCGCGGCAGAAGTCAATGTTCACTTCATTTTCTATCAGTTGGTTGCGTCCAAAAATTACAGATGGTTCAACCTGCCATTGGAAGAAACAGTCATACTCGTTGATGTTACGGGCAATATATTCCTCCATAGCCAGATAGAATGACAATGGTCTTATGCAGTCCTCGGGGAGAGATATGTATACCATAATTTTTTATTGTTTTTCTTAGTTGCTTCCGCCGGTTTTATGGCGTCAGTCACCATTGCCGCCAACAGAATTAATGTGTTTTATCTCGTAAAAGATACTTCTAAATCTTATACAAAGATAAGTAATTAATTGTTTATCAACAAGCTTGTGAAGAAAAAATAACAGAAAATTAAACTTTTGTAGTAAAACATTTTTTGCGACAACAATTTTTTGTATCTTTGCGAAACTTATATTTTGACACAATTTGTCATTTATGTCTGAAAACTTGACATCTGTTTTATGATACTTGATATTTGTGACATCGAATGGTGCTTGATATGTGTCAAAATGTAAAGTGTCGTTTTAAAATTGTCGTTCTGATTAACAATAACAAAAAATATTTTTTATGAATCGAGTTGTAGTCGTTACGGGTGGAGCAGGCGGTATTGGCCGTTGCATCGTTGAGCATTTTGCCGTTAAAGGTGACGTTGTTTATTTTATTGATAATAATGGAGAAGAATTAAACGAGATGGTTTCACGTATGTCGGCAAGCAGACTGAATGTTACGGGTTTCTTAGGTGATATTGCCTCAGAGCAGACTCTTAGAGACTTTGCCGCATTTGTAATCAGTCGTCATCCTGAAGGCATACATTGTCTTATCAATAATGCATGCATAACGAAAAAAGGTGCTTTAAGCGGTTGCAGCTATGACGATTTTCTGTATGTCATGCGTGTCGGTGTGGTTGCTCCCTATATGCTGTCGTTGCTTTTTAAAGATCATTTTTGCGGATTGGGCTCTATTTTAAATCTATCCTCAACACGTGCATTCCAATCACAGGCTGATACAGAGAGTTATTCTGCTGCAAAAGGCGGCATAACATCACTGACTCACGCCTTGGCAGTCAGTCTTGCAGGTGTGGCAAGGGTCAATTCTATAGCTCCGGGATGGATAGACACAGGGGCTTATCATCATGGCGGTGAGAATTATGTTCCGTCTTATAGTGCCGGAGACATTAAGCAGCATCCTTCATGCAGGGTGGGAGAGCCTGCTGACATTGCCAGAGTTGTTGATTTCCTTTGTGATGAACGCAACTCATTTATCAATGGTGAGAATATTACAGTAGATGGTGGTATGAGTCGGCTTATGATTTACCATGATGATTATGGATGGAAATTGGAATAGATATTTTCATTGGTGTTTAGTAAAGCTGACATGTCTTTAAAAAGAGTGGACAATTAGGTCCATTTCTTTCCAAATCGTGTTAGGCTAACATGATTTAATCTTGCAGGACGATTAACGATTCCAGCCAAATGGTTATTGTATTGCTGTCTGCTTATTTTGTATAATCTATGCTGAAAAAAAACAAACGATTATTTGGTAGAAATCCATTTGTACCGATTTGCTTTAATAAGCTTATTATTTTATATTAAAAACTCTATTGTTTCTGACACAAAAGTCGGTTACTTTTAATGAAAAAGTGGCCGAGTTACGACTCATAACTCGGCCACTAATAATTGGTAACAAAACAAGTGTCGTTACATTGATAAATATTGCTAATTCTTGTCTTATTGCAATAGAACGTAACTTGTTGCTTGAAAATAATTACGATTTTTCAAGGCATAATAAATATAATGCCAAACGTTATCTTATTCAATTGAAAATAATCTTTTCAGATTTTGTCGCTTTATCTTTATATGTTGTAACTTTAATAACTAAAGTTCCGTCTTTAGGCGAAGAAAGTTTACTTCCGTCTACAGCATAATATTCGATTTTGGCAACTTCCTTTCCTGCATCATTTACGGCCGGTTTATCTATGGCTGTTGTTTCAGAGCTGTTTACATCATAGCTGACGTTTACAGATTTTACAAATTCATAAAGTTGAGTGTCATCTACAGACAAACTGCCGGTCGTTGCGTCGTATTCAGCAGGCCATATTGCCATAGGATTCAGTGCTATTTCACCCTTATCCAGGTTAATGGTAGCATATATCTTTCCAACATTTTCTGTGTCTGCGAACGACATTCCTGTTGGCATATTTGTTTCGCTGTCGTACTCGCATCCTGTTAATATGCGGTATGTGCCGTCGTTGGCACGCCCCGTCAGTGTATAATTGAACATAACTTCACCATTTTCTCGGTCTAATGTTCCGCTTAGATGTACGCCATATCCGTATTGGTCGGCAGTCAATATATTATAAACGTCAATGCTATTGCCGTTTATTGTTATGTATGACGGTCTGGACTCAATATATTCATCTTGGCTTCCTGCCGCACCAACGTATGAAATATTGTCTGATTTTCCGTTGCAGCGTACCAGGCGTGAACCATTAGAGAATGTAACAGTCTGTTTTTCGTCACCCTGAGTGGCAACAAGCATAAGGTCAGTATTGCATTCCCATGTGTCATTGCCAATATATTTATATTCTATTGGTCGAAGAATTTCTTCTTCAGTTTCAGAGTTCCATGGATAAAGATAAACCATATACGTGTCCATATCGAATATTGGAGTGCCTGAAGGTATGCTTATTGAGCCAGTCTTTTCATTATACTCGGCATTAAATACAAGGCATCCGTTCATGTAAAATCCGTCTATTGATATAGTGTTGTCATCGTTAGGCGACATAGTGAATGGCTTCATTGATGCAAGGCTTGTTACACCATTATATTCTTGCGAATTAAGAACGAGAAAATCTCCCTTCATTTCATTTAATGTGGGGATGTCTGATGTGCTTTGTGCGCAAACTGATGTTGCTATTGCCACTGTTGTGGCCAGTAGTAATTGCTTTATCATTTTAATATGTTTATTTGATGATTAAATCTTTCTTTTAGAAGTTTTATATTTTTCCTCTATAATACAAATTTTATCGTATATGGGGACAAACATATTGCCCCCATATATTGATATCAGCAGTTAAGGAATCTTGTTTGAATCATACTAATATGTCTTCTTTATTTTATTCAACAATTACTTTATGAGTAGAGCTTCCTGACTTGACAATATATATTCCTGAAGGCAGGTCGCGTTTGTAAGAAGCATTTTTAGATGAGTCAATCAGCATACCATTGCTGCTATATATAATGATATTTGTGCGGTTTGGATTATTAATGCTTATACTGTTTTTTCCTACAGTAATGTCAATATCACTATTATTCCTGATTGTTTCTATTCCTGTGGTCATGTCAAGTTGTATGTCGTACAGGTAGAGAATCTCATGGAATTTAGGTGATGTTACGTGAAATCCATAATAGTATATGCCGTCTTCGTCTACAGTTATGGGCAATGCATATTCTGTTACGGTGTTGTCATCACTCTTGCTTGGTACTTCCGGGATATTTATTAGTTGTGTTGTCTGCTCTTCTGGTGTGCGTCCTTTACCGAAAGTAACCTCCATAGATTCAGGATATTCAGGGTATGATGAATAAGCCTTAAACTTCAAGGTGTAGTTAACGCCTTTCTTATAGTTTATAGGTGGAGCTATCATCCAGTCGTCAGCATCGCTGAACTGATTATAAATATATACTGCACTGTTTGTGCCAGAATCGTATCCCCAGCAATATCCGTCATTGTTGGCATCAATGAGTGTATAGTAGTTAAGCATGTCTGCAGGACCATTAAACGTACCGTCATAAGGTGGATTCAGCGGCGTGCCGATAATCAGATTGTTTGAATAGCCCCATCCGCCTTCTTTGCCGTTATACATTGATGTGACGGTATAGACGTATCGTGTCATGTCTTCGGGATGAGTCTCTGTAAACTTACATTCCTTCAGATTTTCAGCTACTGTTATCTCGTTAGGATATCTTACAACCTTGTAGGTTATGTTGTCCTTGTCAATAGGATTGCCGTTAATGCCTTCTGTCGGAGCGTCCCATGTCAGAGTAGTTGTCAGGCCTTCGTATGTAAGTTTTATGTTTGAAGGTGCTTTCGGAAGGTCATATCCGGCAAAGAAAGTACGTTTTATCGTCGGTCCGTCGCCATATTCGTTAGATACTGTTATCGATACCGTGTGGTTGTCGTTGACAAATGATATGTCATTGCTCTTGAACAGAGTACCTGGAGCAGCAGTGCTGTCAATCAGCACATTATTGCCTTCAACAACTTTTACTCTCAGTTTCTCGTCTGTCAGCGGTGTACCGAGATAGCTTTCTGATGGTATCTGGAATTGCATATAGCCTTTTACAGAACTGTCTTCTGGGGTGACAAATTGAAAGTCGGAAACTATTCCTGGCGCTCCGTCGTTAGGTTCTTTCAGCCAAGCTCCGCTTACCTGGTATGTTCTTGTGAGATATGCAACAATTTTTGCCTCAGCATTTGTCAGGTTGAGTTCAACTATAGGTGTGTATTCACTGTCTAAAGTAATACTGTTGCTTTCAAAAATCCAGTAAACTTTTCCTGTTGCCCTGTTCATGAACATTGCCTGTTCGGTGCCGTTGTTTGCCAGATAATCATCCGGACCTATAAGATTTGTGCCGGTTATAGCCTTAACCCTTACTGCCTTTCCGTCAGATTTTCTTATTTTATACAGATATTGTCCGTAATCTTCTGTGTCAATGACAACACTATATAGAATGTCTTTTGTCGCAGACACCAATGTCTTGAATCTCAACTTGCTGTCAAAATCATTGCCTACTCTTTGCATGTCACCTGTTTCCGGATCAATTTCTACTAAGTGTGAGTTTGTGAAATCAACTACTATGCCGTATATTTTGTCATTGGTTACGTCATAGGCTAACGATGTTGTCGTACATTGGCAGTTGTCTTCAAGTTCTTTCTGATAAAGCACTTCATAAGTATCTCCGTCAAGAATTGTCCAAACAGGTTTCTGAGCAGGAAGGTTGGCTTCATCGCTGTATATATTGCAGTAGATCTTGCCGTTGTGATATACACCTCCTCCAGATATGTAACGGTTAAACAGCACGGCATTGTCGTCTGGCTTATAATTGTTTTCATATCCGAACTTATATAGACCGGGAGTCATGTCGTCAAGCTCGTTTATTGGAGAAAACGTTATCAGGCCATACATGTCAACGCCTTCCATAGCAATAGGCTGGTTATACTCTTGTGCGTTAGTGCTGTTTATATTGCCGAAGAACAGAGCTGTCAGCAGGACTATGCCTTTTAGTATGTTTTTCTTCATAATATTTTTATATAAATTAGGCACTCCCCCCCAGTTAGGGGGCAGTGCCGTTGTTAAGTTTTATTTAATTCTTCATTAATTTCATTGAGATTACGTTTCCGCTTCCGTCAACAGCCTTAACAATGTATATACCATTATTCAGACTTCCAAGTGACACGGTTCCGTTTACGCTTTGCGCGTTGAGAACCTTCTGGCCCTGTATGTTGAATACTGATACCGATTCAATGCCTTCAGGCAGATACAGTGTTGATGTAGAAGCTACATAATGCATATTGCTGCTCTCTGTTGCTTCTTCTATTCCTGTGCCTTCAATCTCTTTAATACTGAAGTCATCAATAGCTATCATTCCGGAGTTTGCTGCATCAGCATTAAACTCAAAGTAGAAACAATAGTCCATGTCATAATCAGGAACATATCTCACCGTAAACTTAGTCCATTCTTTTAAAGGATCAGTTATTGTCTGAAGTACAGGTAACTCAATGCCCGATTCGTCCTGAGTATATGCGAGAACAAAGTTTGCTGTTGTCTTGTTTTCTCCGTTACCAGGCATATAGAGATAGTATGAAATCTCGTATGTCTTATTCTGCTTCAGTGTGAAGTATGGTGTGTAGAGAAGTTCGCTTCTTCCTCCAAGAGTGTACTCTTTAGCCACTGCTGCATATTCTCCAGAGTGTGCTGCGATGGTATTTGCAGGCATTGTGGTGATGCGGAACAATTCAGATGATGATGTTCTGCAACCCCATTTATTAGTGAAGAGAGTTGTCTCGTTGATGTCTATTCTGTTTTCAAAGTCTTCTGAATAAGGAAGTTCCTCTGGTTCATCGGATGTAAACAGACGCATCACTTTGATACTCTTTATCTGTACTTCCGTACCGTCTGCGCTCTCTACGTGTATGCCGAAGAAATTATTTTCTGACTCAGGCTGGAACGTTGTGCCGACTTCCATAACATTGTAGTCGTTAATAATCACGTCATTGAAACTTCCTATTGTTTCGGTCTGTTCATCAGCAGTTTGTCCGCTGCCACGTGTAAATGTTATATTGGCACTTTGGTTAAAACCGGTCTTAAATTCACATAATACATAATATGACTTCGTAGGATCAAGTGATATTTCTGGTGATATCAGCCATTCATCCTTACCATTGGTTGTCATGGCAGATTCGTCATTAGTCCATGTGTTGCCGTCTTTATCGGCATCAATAGACTTCCAGCCGTTATCACCTTCAGCAAAGTCGGCCACGTATGTGCGTTCTTTCAGATAACCGTCAGTGAAACTGCTTATCGACAGAACGCATGATGTTGCTTGTCCTACTTCAGTCTCAATGCTTGGTATAAGTTTGAATATCTTTTGTCCGGCAAACTTGCTTTCATCTTCATACTTGTATGTATATGAAACTTTCAGTCCGGTGTTTGGATCAAGTGTAGCGGGGTCGGGCATTGTTACTGTAGGTTCGGCAATGAGTTCGTCGCCGTCGTATATCTGAGTCTTAATTACTGAGCCTTTCTGTATAGTGTTTCCGTCTGCGTCAACAAGAGGATGATACCAGTCGAATATAACACTCTTGCTTGAGTTTACAGCTATAGCTTGTGCGTTAATTATTGCAGCCGGCTTAACCGGTGTTATAGCTACAGATTCTTCAATGCTGAAGTCGTCTATAATAATCTCTCCACCGTCAGCTTCGTCTGTATTTACCTTGATTGCAAAGCAATATTCTGCAGCTTCGTCAACACTCAGTTCTATGCTCTTCTTAACCCAACTGAAGTTTGTGTTCTCTTCCGTTTCGAGCAATGGTTCATCTGCAAGAGCTGATTTGCTTTGATCTGTAGCCTTATAGAGTGCCACCTTGTTTACTGCTCCTTGTTGAAGCATATACAGCATAAAGCTTATGTTATATACTTTTCCGGGTTGTAAAGAGAATTTCGGAGTGTAAACAATTTCTTCTCTAGCATCGGGAGCACCTCCTGCAGCAAACAGGGCATTTGTTCCAGAATATGCTTTTGTTCCCCATATTGAAGATGTCTCTTTTACATTTGCGACAGAGAAACCATATTGCTCATTGCTGCGGTCAATTTTCCATCCTTCTGGTGTTGTAGAGCTTTGATCGAAGTTTTCTGAGTAAGGCAATTCCATTACAGGCACCTCATTATCATCAGCGTCAATGTAGTAGATACCAATATTTTTAATGTTCATATTATTGGTTGTCTTACAGTCTTGGAATCCTATGTAATAAACACCTTCGGTTTCAACGCTGAATTGTGGAATAGTGGTATTTACATATCCGTTGTAGCGAATGTCTTCCAGTGAGATAAGTTCTCTCGTCATGCCGTCTGATGTCTGACTGTTGCCTATCCATACTTTCAGACTGCTTTCATAATTCGTACTTGACGAAACATTGAACTTTATAATATATCTTTTATCTGGAGAAAGGGTAATGCCCGGAGATATAGCCCAGTCGTTATGTATATCCGTACTTCCTCTGTTTACACTAAATCCTCCGTCGTCGTATGTTATCTGCTGCCATGTATTGCCTCCGTCTTTATTTTCAATAATCCAGTCGCTATAGTCGGCAACTGTGTTGAATTCTCGCACAGCTACAGCTTCTCCATGAACATCATCAAGATTTATTTCTTCTTCAACAGGTAGTGATTCTACACCGTTGATAGAAGCAGCAACGCGATATCTTACAATACCTCCGAAACTTTCCGGGTTGTATGTATATGAATCGGCTTTTCCGAGTTCACGATTTTCAAGTGAACCGACCTTTACGCCATTTTCATAAATATTAATGTTCAACGGAGAAGTGATAGGTGCGTTAGTCACATCCAATGAAGGATTCTTCCATTTAAGTGTTACACTCTTTTTATTAAAGTTAGAAGTTACTTCAAGATTTTCAACGCTCATTGGTTGTGCCTTTGAAGTTTTTGTAACAGAGATTTTGTTTATTGATATGATGCCGTTAGGTGTAGGCGTTGTAAGATTAAAGCCAATATATGCCGTTGTGGTCTCTGTGCAGGTGAGTCTTATTACTTTGTCAATCGAGCCGCTGTTCGTGTTTATTGATTCTGTTGTCAGATTATTTATCATTCCTTCTGCTGTCGGAGTTGTTCCCCATTTTACAGACAGCTCATCGGCGTCAAAGGCACCGGCTTGTGATATAGTGTATCTGATAAGATAGTCATAGCCGGCTTCCAAATTTATAGAAGGTGTTATAAGCCAGTCGTCAGCTTTGCCCATTGCCATGTTTCCGTTATATGTCGGTCCCTGATAGCCGTCTTCAATTTTCCATTTAACGTCATCATTGTTTGCGTCTATTACTGTCCAATTGTTCAGCGGATTTGCATCGGTAAAGTCTGTAGAGTATATTTCTGTTTCAGTTGGTATCTCACCAATATTTTCTTCAATTGCGAATGAGAAAAGTTGGAGTGTATTTCCTCCACTGCTTGATGTGTTGTGAAACGAAAAATAGTATGTTCCGTCTGTCTCAGGTGTAAAGTAGTTAATCTCAATATTGTCGCCGCTGTTATTTAGTGTCAGTTGCTTTATTGGAGTCATAGCCGACTTGTCAGTGCCTTGCGTTAGAGTTATTTCGTCGTATCCGCGTGGGTCGCCCTGTACTGCGACATTTGTCGTTATCTTGTACGTAACACCACCTTTAAGCCTTATTTGAGGCGAGATGAAATCATCGTCATTTTGTCCTGTTAATGGCATTTCCAGCATTGGGCCAAATCCTGTTATAGGTGTCCATGTGTGAGAGTCGTTGTTGTTATCTACTGCAGTCCAGTCTGCATAATCTTTTGTCAGGTCAACATTATATGGGACATCAACGACTGGTTCTTCAGGAGTTATCACAGAACCGCCTTCTTCATACAATTTAAATTCAAAGAGGAGTACTGTGCCGTTGAATTGTGGACTGGTACAATGGAATGCAAAGTGATATTTGCCGTCTTCAGTTACGTTTATTTGTACTTTTTGTGCTCTGAATTATCGTTTAATACCACATCGGCAATCTTAGAGAAAGTACTCATATCACTGCTTGAAGTGCCTTGTTCAAATGATACGGTATTTTCGTTTCCGTCGGCCTGATTGCATATATTGAATTCTGCAATATATGATTTTCCTGATTCAAGTGTGAATTCTGGTGAAACATAATAGTCATTGCATAATGAAACATAGTCCATCGACAAAACTATGCTTCCATAGTATGTACCTTGGATATACGCCCATCTAGGCTTATATGTCCATGTCGTACCCGGCGTGGGACTATTATCAACTGCCGTCCAGCCTTCTTGACTGTCGGCAAAATTAATTTCATACGGCAATGCAGTTTGTGCTTTACCGGCATTCGTTCCTAAAAATAGGACAAATGTGAACATTAAAGATACTAATTTTCTCATATCACTTATAATTAAGTTAATATTATATCCAAAATATCTTTTGGATAGGATGATAATGTTATTTTGCAGTTAATTTTGTGCCATTGTATTGCTTAGATACAAATAGTGCAACATAGCTTTTATGCATACTACGAAGAAAATCGTTGTATTCTTGCCAGCCTTTTATATAAATGATTGTATTATAGTTTGCAACGTATGTATTTTCTGTTGTGTGACTATGCTGCCATTGTGGCTATGTTATTATAATGTGGGGCTATTTATTAATTTTTTAAGTTGTGTAATGTATGATTATTTAAATAGTAAATTAAAATAATTTACGATATCCTTAGTTGAGTGGGAGATTATTTTTCAAATAACCATGTTAATATCATATTGCCTTTTTTGATATATGTAAATAAATTTTTAGTTACTTCTATTGTATAATGTAAAACTTTCTACAAAAGTAATAGACGGTAAATTTGACGATTGCATTTTTAGTATTTTATCCATACGCTAACGAAGTTTTAAAACATCTTTTTACAAAGATGATAGATTTATGGGTGTAAAGGTAAACAAAATATTCTATATTTAGTAAAATTATCGGTAATTTTTAAAATATTATTTAGGAAAAGTAATAGAATGTAAATAAACACTTATTTATTATTGCATCGAACTTGTTTTTAAGTGCTATATTCTTACTAACTGATTTATTTATTTCTTTGATATAAACAATACGCATTACAAACTAGCGCATTTGTGTTATTTTGATATTTTATATCGAGTTTTGTGTAGGCTGTTTTTTATTACAGTTCACTTCATATATTTCCTTTCCGTCAATAGCATATTAAGTAGTAATTTTGTCACGGGAAATTACGAAAAAGGTCTAAGTGATTGAAAAT
>ULOV01004334.1_pt1 | contig 15330 bp, 10 predicted proteins | sample 1952871 | NCBI WGS metagenome assembly ULOV01 (sample SAMEA4835612, study PRJEB28245) | human gut metagenome | biome: gut microbiome; material: fecal sample | place: Denmark | collected 2008
CGCCAGACAACACGGGCGACAATATCAGCTCCAAGAATCCTCATTTTTGTGAACTGACGGGTCTTTACTGGGCTTGGAAAAACTTGGATGCCGATTATCTGGGGCTTGTCCACTACCGTCGCTATTTTACGCGCAAAGAAGTCCACAATATCGAAGCCAAGAAAGACCAAATCTTGACTGAAAAAGAATGGCAGCAGCTCTTGGCTAAGCATCCCGTCATCGTGCCGGACAAGCGGAAATACTACATCGAGACGAACCGCTCCCATTATAACCATGCCCACCATCGGGAAGGCTTGGATGTAACAGAACAGATTATCAAAGAACAGTGTCCGGAATACCTATCGGCCTTTGAAAAAGTCATGAATCGCACTTGGGCTCATATGTTCAACATGTTCGTCATGCGCCGCGATTATTTCAAAGGCTATATGGAATGGCTCTTTTCCGTCCTCTTTGAGCTTGAAAGACGGATTGACATCACTGATTGGGATACTTATGATTCTCGCGTCTATGGCTTTGTAGCCGAACGGTTACTCGATGTCTGGCTCGAACATAATGGTATAGATTATATGGAACAAAATGTATCTTTTATGGAAAAGCAGGATTGGGTCAAAAAAGGTGGACTGTTTTTGAAACGGAAATTTCTTGGAAGAGCACTATAGGGGCGGCGCTAATTATTGGCTGACAAATAAAGATAGATGTGATAAAATTGTTAAGATGTATGTGCTAAATATCACCTAATTTCGGAATTCTATTTGAGAAAGAAAGGGCCTATATCGTTGGAGTGAATCCAATGGCAATCGAAGACTATGTTTGAAAAATTATACTCTATAAAATTACCTATGGATGCAGCACGGCAAAGCCTTTATATAAAAGGAAACTTGTTGGATATCAAAGATGCTTCTATCTGCTTGAAGAAAAATCAGACTTTAGATTTTGCTACTTATTTTAATTTGTTTTCTGCCCGGAAATGGAAGATCTATACGTCTATTCGTGATGTACGTATACAGTTGCATATCCGAGGAAACTATAAAATAACGGTATATGAAGTTTCACAGCAACAAAAACGAGAATTATATAGTGAAACTGGTCATGACGATTATCAGAAAGACATCCCTTTAAAATCCTGCCAAGCTAATTTTATCACTTTTACGCTGACAGCCTTGGAAGAGGGCGTTCAATTTTGGGGTGGCGCTTATTACGGCCAATTTGAGGATGTTCAGAATACAGAAATTGGTATTATTATTTGTACGTTTAAACGGGAAGAATATGTGAAGCGGAATCTCAAGACGTTACAAGGACTGATGCAAGAGAACCCACATTTCCACGTCATGGTTATTGATAATGGACAGACATTACCAGAAATACGCAATGAACAATTACAAGTCATCCACAATCGTAATTATGGTGGTTCTGGTGGATTTACTCGTGGCTTGATGGAACAAGTGAACCAGGGTACAAATAATTATGTTCTGATGATGGATGACGACATTCTTATTGAAACATCATCACTGGAACGTGTATATGCCTTATGCAGACATATAAAGAGTCAATATGCGCAGCAAATGATTGCCGGCTCCATGATGAGTATGGATGAACCGACTATTCAATATGAAAACACTGCCTATTGGGGAAAGATACGGTTACACGCTTTAGGCAAAAACTTTGATTTGACAAAAATGGAATACTTACTTCAGAATGATACAATACCTGAGGTTATCAATAAATATGCTGCGTGGTGGTTCTGCTGTATTCCTATAATTGTTATCAAGAAAAATGGTTATCCTTTGCCTGCTTTTATCAAAAGTGATGATATGGAATACGGCATTCGTAATCGCCAGGATATTATTACAATGAATGGTATTGGAGTATGGCATGAAACCTTTAATAAAAAAGAAAATGCAGTTGTTAATTACTTCAATGATCGGAATATGCTTATATTGAATCATTATGCATTTCATTGTGGGCGATGGAGCTTTTTAGGTACGGCATTAGGTCGACTCGGAAAACATATATTGCGCCGAAATAAATCAGGAGTGCAGATGTTCGCTGTTGCTTTACAGGACTATCAAAATGGATATGAACAAATTACTTCTATAGATGCAGATGAAAAATTAAAGCAAATACAACAATATCGTATTGATGAAAATATTTGTCGGACATTCATAAAAAATTTAGTCCTTATTTCCCAAACTTTTTGGCATTATCAACTTATACATAAGCAATATATAGGATTTCGTTGTAAGAATTTGAAGACCCAACAGTTTTGGAAGAAATATCTGCATTTGTGAAAAGGAGTTATAATGAAAAGTAATACAAACCCGACTTCACCTAAGATAACAGTTATCATCCCTGTTTATAATGCGGGCAGATATTTACAAGAATGCCTTAAAAGCGTATGCCAGCAATCATTACAGGATATCGAGATTTTTTGTGTCAATGATGGATCTGATGATGATTCCTTAAAAATTCTTCGGTCATTCCAAAGTCAAGACGAGCGTATTCATGTTGTGAATCAAGCCCATTTAGGAGTCTTTGAAGCAAGGAATCGGGCTATCAAAGAAGGGCATGGTGAATATGTTTGCTTTATGGATGCCGATGATTTATACCCTAATAATACGACACTAGCGTTGTTATATAATAAAGCCATAAGTTACCAGGCTTTGATTTGTGGCGGATCTATGAGACAGTTTGATGATAATGGTAGTTGGGAAAATTTTGAGGGAATTTTCTCGAAATATACATTTGATGAAGAAAAGATGATTTCATTTTTTGACTATCAGTTTGATTTTGGTTACCAGAGATTTTTGTTTCAGAGAAAGTTCTTAATAAAAAACAATATTTTTTTCCCGCACTATACTCGCTTTCAAGATCCGCCATTTTTTTTGAAAGCGATGATTTTGGCAAAGAGATTTTTAGCTATACCTCAGGTGACTTACTGTTATCGTTGTGGCCATCAGACAGATCCTATGCAATGGCCGCTTGTTAAAATCGGTGATATGGTAAAAGGCTGGATTGATGTTCTTAATCTTTCTAAAAAGTATCAATTGGCGACCATGCATTCTGTGGCAGTAGAACATGTTGAAGATTCCTATACTTTTAATGCTGTGCTACAAAAAATGTATGAAAACGAATCGACAATCTTATCGTTATTAGTAGAGGCAAATGCAGCTGTTGATACAACGTTACTGAAACAGGTGCGTCCAGATCTCGCTGAAGAACGACAGTATGTTATTAAAGAGTTTCGTGATGCTGTAAATAATCATACTATATTGAATCGTGAATATTCAGTGTTAAATGATAGGTATCACTGTTTACAGTACGATTTTGAACAAATGTCACATTCTCTTTCTTTTAATATAGGACGTATTTTAACATGGGGCCCCCGGAAAGTACGGGATATGATAAAAAAGGTGAAAGCATGATTTCTGAAATTATATTAAAATTAAAGAAAAATCAATTTCTTTTTGAAGAATTAGTCAAACGGGATTTTAAACAAAAATACAAGCGGACTGCTTTAGGCATGGCTTGGAGTATTTTATCACCGCTAATTACTTTGCTTGTTTTGAACGTTATTTTTTCCAATTTCTTTGGGCAACGCATACCGCATTATACAATTTATTTATTTTGTGGGAATCTCCTTTTCTCTTATTTTAGCGAATCAACGAATAGTGGGATGAATTCACTTATGGCTAATTCTGGCATTTTTAGTAAAGTAAATGTGCCTAAGTATATTTTTTTATTATCAAAGAACGTATCTTCTTTAATAAATTTTGGGTTGACACTTATTATCTTTTTTGCATTTGTTTTCGCAGAAGGTCTGCCGTTTACGGCAAAGTTTCTCTGCTTACTATACCCCATAGGTTGTTTGATTATCTTTAATATTGGGATGGGGTTGATTTTATCAGCACTTTTTGTCTTTTTTAGGGATATTGGCTATTTATATAGTATTTTGACAATGCTGATAATGTATGCATCAGCTATTTTTTATAGTGTAGATATCTTGCCAGGGCCATATCAACCTCTTTTTTTAGGGAATCCAATTTACGTTTATATTAAATATTTCAGAGAAATTGTTATTGACAGCCAGATTCCTTCTTTGGAGTACCATCTTTTATGTGCTTTTTATGCTGTTTTAGTACTTTTTATTGGCGGTTTTATATATAAAAAATATAATCATAAATTTTTGTATTATATCTGACCTGGTTTTGAGAGGAGCAATTGCAGTGAACATCATAAAAGCCGTAGGCGTATCTATCCTCTATCTGACAGGTGACTTCAAGGATATTGGACTCAAAGAGTACGTCATGCGCAGATTGAAAGGAAATTATCATGTAACTCAGTTTTGGGCTGATCGTAATATTAACTTTTCTTTAGAGAAAGGGGATATGTTAGGAATCATTGGTACCAATGGGGCGGGCAAGTCGACATTGTTAAAAGCCGTTTCTGGTATCATGGTTCCGACCGAAGGTCATATGGAAATCAATGGATCCATTGCCGCCTTGTTGGAATTAGCTAGTGGATTTGATCCTGAATTAACCGTTCGAGAAAATACCTATCTCCGTGGAGCTATGTTGGGCTATACGCGAAAATTTATGAATGATAAATATGAGGAAATCATAGATTTTGCAGAGCTACAGGATTTTCAAGACAGGCCGTTTAAACAATTGTCCAGTGGCATGAAGAGTCGATTGGCTTTTTCCATAGCTTGCCTAGTCCATCCAGATATACTGATTTTGGACGAAGTATTGAGCGTAGGCGATGGAGCCTTTGCTAAAAAAAGTGGCGACCGGATGCGGGAAATTTTAAAAAGTGGTGTTACAGGCATTTTAGTTTCTCATTCTGTACCCCAAGTAAGGAGTATGTGCAACAAAATCCTGTGGTTGGATCATGGACACCAAGTTGGCTTTTCTGACCAAGTAGAAGCATACTGTGATGCTTATGAAGAATTTTTAATTACAAAGAAGTTACCTCATACAAGCGATGAAATCCAACTTCTTGCAGAAGATTTTCATAAACGAATAAAAAGAGAAAGAGAGTTAGCGAATCGTACAGAAGCACAACGACTGGAAGATTTGTTAAATAAAGGTGATTCTGATGCTGCTTTACAAGCAGCAGTGGCTATTATAAAGAAAAAGAGACCGGAACTTTTGCGATAGAATAAATTATATGATAGATAAATATGCGCCATTTGAGGAGAAACTTTATGAAACCTAAAATTAGTATAATTATACCTGTATATAATGTGGAAAAATATCTCTGCGATACAATGAATAGTGTTATAACACAGAGCTTAGAGGATATTGAAATTATTTGTGTAGATGACTGTTCCACGGATAATAGTTTGAAAATTTTAGAGGCGTATTCCAAAAAAGATTCCCGTATAAAAGTACTAAAACATGAAGAAAACATGACTGCCTCACGGTCTAGAAAAGATGGTGTATTGTCTTCTACTGGTACTTATATCATGTTTCTTGATGGAGACGACCGTTTATACTCAGATTCTTGTCAGGTTGCGTATGATGCTATTGAAAAGTATCATACTGATATTGTTCATTTCGCCTGCGAGGTGGAGGCTATAGGTGATGTGGATGATCAACGGATAAAGGATACTAAGGAGGCCGCTGCGCCTTTTATTGGTGGTCTTAGTGAAGAAAGTTTATTACGGTCTTGTTGGATTGAAAAGAAGTTTGGTATTGAACTATGGAGTAAAATCTATAATGGAGAATTGTGCCGCAAAGCATTTCAAATGGTAGAAAATGGAAAATTTCCACGGGCACAAGATTTATATGCTTTCTTTATCATTTCTTATTTTGCTAAAACATATTATGGCATATCAGACGTACTTTATTCTTATAGATTGGGAAGTGGGATATCTGGAGAAACTTATCTAACAGTACATCAATTTAATGCCTTGGTATTACAAAAAAATGTATTGGATGCAATTGAACGTTTTACAGAAAGTTGTCAGCTTGCAGGCGAATCTTGCATTCAAGAAGTCATAAGTGGATTACATAAACGTTTTTTGAATAGTATCGTATGGAACTGGCTTCATCATTTGAGACCGGAAGATAAGACAGTGACATGGAATATGATGGTTGATGTGTGGGGAGTACGGGATATTATCTGTAATATGACTCGTTTTTGGAATCAGCGAGAATTTTTGGCAGAACAATTTGCTTGTGTTGATGAGTATAAACTTCCGAGACGTATTGAAAAAAAGTCGGGAACAAAACTGGCAATCGGAATTTATTATTTTAAAATGAATAATGGTGGTGCAGAGCGGGTATGCGTTACGTTGGCTAATTTATTTGCTAATGAAAAAGACGAACATGGTAATTATAAATACAAGGTTATCCTTATTAGTGATACTGCAGCCAATGAAAAAGATTATACCCTGGATAGTAAGGTAAGCAGAGAATTTTTGGTACCTTTTGATACTTCTGTTAATGAAAAATATATGGAGCGTTTTGATGGCTGGCAGGAAATTATTGCTCGTAATCATTTAGATTTGGTCATCAGTGGATTGTGGGTTGCACCTGCTGTGTTTTGGGATATCCTTTCTGTAAAAAGTCGTACGAGATGTTCTTATATTATGCATCAGCACAATTTTTCCTGTATTCCCAATAAATTTTTGATTATGAAGCCTTCCGAAGTAGCCAAAGATTATGTTTTATGTGATGGAATTGTTGTCTTATCCAAAACTGATCAATTATATGTAAGTGCTTATAATAAAAATGTTGCTTTTATTCCTAATCCGTCAGAAGTAAATCCACGGAAAGAAAAAAGTTTATATAGAAAAAATACCATCGTATGGGTAGCCCGCCTTTCAGAAGAAAAAAATCCTTTAGCTGTTTTGAAAATGATGCGATATGTAATAAAAACTTGTCCTAATGCAGTCTTGTATGTTATTGGGGCTGGCGAAGAAGCTATATATAATCAGATGATTCAATACATTAATCACTATGAATTAATGTATAACGTCAGAATGGTCGGCTTTACGAAAGATGTGGAAAAATATTATAAATTGGCTTCTGTCTTTGTATGTACGTCAGATTTTGAAGGATATCCGCTGACATTTGGCGAAGCATTATCATATGGTGTTCCCATTATAACTTTTGATATGCCTTGGCTATATTATATTCAAGATGGCCGTGGAATTGTAACTGTTCCACAGGGAAGAATTGATTTGCTTGCAAGGGAAGTAATATCGTTATTGCAAAATGACAAGAGATGCAAGAATCTTGGCAAACAGAGCCGCCAATTAGTTGCAGATATTAGTAATGAAAAATCATTTCTCGATGGGAATTAATTTTAAATAATAATGGATTTTATCGAAGAAAAAATATGGCCCATCCAGATGTTCTGTTGTTGCTTCGATACATTAACGAGTTTAACAAGAAAGGCGGAGATATTCAGTCTAAAGATGTATGGATACCGTTTGGAAGTCAACAAAAGCGAATCGATTGTTTGAAATCAGAATTGAATTCTTTACAAAATTCCATTTCATTCAAGTTGGGGAGAAAACTAACTTTTATACCACGAAAAATAAGAGATATTTTAAGAAAATCAATTTAGTGTCAGGAAGGGAAAATTATGCAGATTGATGTATCAGTAATTATACCTGTTCATAATAATGAAAAAACCATTAAAAACGCAGTAGAATCTGTATTATTTCAAACATGGAAGAATATTGAAATCATTTGTGTGGATGATGGGTCAGAAGATAAAAGTCTTTCTATACTTCGTTCTTATGAAAAAAAAGACAGCCGACTACAAGTTATTTCATTGCCCCATAATCAGGGTACACTAAAAGCAAGAAAATATGGGGTACAGGCCTCTTCAGGAAGATATGTGATGTTTTTAGATGCTGATGACTTATATAAAGAAGATGCTTGTAAATGTGCATACCTTGCGATTTCTAATGCAGGAACAGATATAGTCCATTTTGGGACTGAAGTGTTAAATAGCAATCATCTGTCCGAAGAGAGAATTCATTTGAACGAAAAACTTCTTCGACCGCATAAAGGAAAAATCAGTGGCAACTTATTGAACTGTTGTTTTATAGATCATCTTTTTACTGCCAATTTATGGAATAAAATTTATAAAGGAGATATATGCCGGCAAGCATTTTCTCATTTAGTCAATTCTAATTTACGAAAAGGGGAAGATTGGTATACTTTCTTTGTTATCGCCTATTATAGTAGAACTTATGAGGGAATTGATGATATTCTTTATCAGTATAATTTAGGAGCTGGTGGAACTGGTTCTGAAATGGATTTAAACCAATTCAAAATGCTATTGACAGAAAAAGATACCTATGATGCTATAAAGGCTTTTTTAGCAAATAAAGATACAAGTAATTATAAAAATATTTTAAATAATTTGCAGTATCATTTCTTAGATGAATGTGTCTTTAAATGGGCCAATGAGTTATCTATCCAGGAAAAAGCAAAGGGATATGTGGAACTTGTCAAAACATGGGGACACAAATTAGTTATGATTGAGTTGGCTCACTATTGGTGGGATAATCATTATGAATTATCTGGCTATCTAAAGGAATCCGGTATTTATACCAGTTGTGTACGTGACCACCAGAAGCCTTTGACTATTGCTTTTTATTATAGAAGTATCAGTGGTGGTGGGGCACAGCGGGTCGCTGCACTTCTAAGCAATCGATTCTCTGAAGTGAAAGATTATCAAGGAAAATATATGTATCAAGTTCTATTAATCACTGATGAAGGGCCGCAAAAAGAAGAATATGAACTTTCTGAACGGGTTATCAGGGAGTATTTGCCAGGCTTTATAAAATCCAAAGGTGCAAATTATCTTGCCCGATATGAAAAATGGCAACAAATTCTTGAAAGACGAAATATTGATGTGGTTGTTAGTGGACTTTGGGTTGATCCCTGTACTTTTTGGGATATGCTTACGGTTAAGGGATTTTGGACGAAGCCATCGTTTATTATTCATTCACATAATTTTTGCGCAGTTCCATTTATTTTTCCAAACCATGAAGCTAAGGAGCTATTAGCAAAGTATATGATTTGTGATGGTGTCGCTGCTTTATCTGAAATTGATGAAAGATATATTTCTGCCTTTAATCATCGTGTCAAATGTATTGTCAATCCTTTGGCGTTTGATCCTGATGATGTACCAAATTCAACTTATACTCCAAATACCGTAATATGGTGTGGAAGGATTTCCTCTGAAAAAAAGCCCGTTGATGCAATTCGAATGATGTATGAACTTCATAAAATAAATCGGGCTGCTCAACTTTATATTGTAGGGAGGGGAGATAAAAAGATTATTCAAGAGATGAAGAACCTTGTAAAGATATATCATCTTGAGGATAATGTGTTTTTTGAAGGATTTCAGCTGGATGTAGGAAAATATTATTCCAGGGCTTCTGTATTTATTAGTACGGCAGAATATGAAGGCTTTTCATTGACTTTTAGCGAAGCGTTATCTTTTGCGGTTCCTATTGTTACCTATGAAATGCCTTGGCTGACTTTTACTAGAGATGGCAGGGGGATTCTTTCAGTACCACAGGGAAGATATGATTTAATGGCACGGCAGGTTGCTACGTTGTTGGATGAACCTGAGCAAATATTTACTATAGGACATGGGGGAAAAGCCCTTGTTTCTGAATTGGCTCATGCTGATATTATTGCTCAATGGCAACGTCTGTTAGACATGGCTGTATATGGAAAACAAGTTGAGAAGGAAAATATTTCTGATGAAAATCAGAATGCTAATATCTTGTTGCAATATATGACTCTTTGGTCTGAAATCGGAAGAAGGCGAGCAGTCCAAACAAAAAGAAATGGTCTTTTAAAACGAAATCAACTAAAGAAAAATCAAGAAGAGCAAATATGTAGAAATCTGAAGTTTGATATTGATTCTCTCAAAAATTCGGTATCTTTTAGAACTGGTCGGTTTTTGACTTGGGGACCAAGAAAAGCTAGAGGATGTTACTATTGTTTAAATCAACATGGCTTTAATTATACAGTAAAACGCTTTGTTGAGCATTTGGGTATAAATATGGGAACGGGTGATTACCATAAGAATGGATAGACAATGAAACTTTACCATGTAATTACAATTGTGAGAGCAAAAATGAAATAGCTTAATAAATAAGGGGCTGTGGGGGGGATTGGAAGAAGTAGCTGTATTGAATTAGAGATAATCCCACTATTGATTTATGAGAGGTGTTTTAATGGAACCTAAAGTATCTATTATTATTCCTATTTTCAATACGGAAAAGTATCTTACTGAGTGCTTAGATAGTATCTATAGACAATCCGTAAAGGAACTTGAAATAATTTGTGTAGATGATGGGTCAACTGATGATACCCCAAAAATTTTAGAACGATATAGTAAAGCTGATTCTAGAATACGAATTCTGACTCAAGAAAATCAGGGTGTGGGTGTTGCTAGAAATTCAGGAATGGCAATAGCAACAGGAGAGTATATCCAATTTCTCGATAGTGATGATATGCTGGAACCATGGGCACTGGAATATGCTGTACAGCAGATGATAGAAAAAGAGTTGGATGTATTTTATTTTGATGCTCAGACGATTTTTGAATCAGTTCAACTGGAAGAGGAAAAAAAAAGCTATAAAACATACTATCATCGGGAAAACTGTTATCAGAATGTTCAAACAGGTTGCCGGTTGTTTACCGCATTAACTAAAGATGGGGCATTTCGACCTAATGGTAATCTTCAAATGATTCGTAGGAATTTTTTGCTTCAATGTAAAGTACAATACATATCAGGCATTGTTCAAGAAGATAATGCTTTTACTGCTGAAATCATGCTCCATGCTCAGCGGGTATGTCATGTTAATAAGCCACTGTATATACGGCGGGTTCGGTCAGGTTCTATTATGACAAAGCCTCTGGCTTTTTCCAATGCCTATGGATATTTTCGCTGTGCTATGACTATGGAAAAGTATTTTTTCAAGCCAAATTTTTCAGAGAATAGCCGGTGCGCTTTACAGATTTTTTGCCAGAATCTTGTACAAAATATGGAAAAGATTTATAAAAATATTCCGGAAGAAGAAAAAGAAAAAATAAGGATGATTCCAGTAGAAGAACGCGGAGTTATGTTGTACCTTTGTTGGTATAGTGAACAAGCTACTATAAGCCAAAAAGAAAAAAATAAAATAAATGCTGAATGCAGAGCAATGCGAAAAGAAAAGGAAGTACTTGTCAAACAAAATGAGAAGATACAATATCAAAATACGGCTTATCAGCAGCAGCTTGTGGCAATAAATAATACACTTCAAACATTGGAAAATGAAACAGATACTTTTGTCAAAAAGTTGAAAGAATCGTCTCAAGATAGAGAAATATTGCAACGACAATTATCTGACAAGCAAAGACAGTATGAAAAAACTGCAAATAAGAATTCTGCTTATCAACAACAGATAAAGAAACAAGAAGGCGTTATTCAAAAATTAAATGATACCCTTCAGAATGAGAAAAAAATTTTTACCAGAAATTATCAGAAAATATCTGTAGATAAGCAGAAATGGCAGAATCAGTGTTCTTCCTTGGAAAAACAAGTAGAAGAAATCCGTCATGAGAACATGGTCTACCAACAGCAGATGACAGAACAAAGCAAGGAATTCCATACTTTGCAAGCTGACTTTTTCGCTATGCAGCAGTCTCTTTCTTTTCGAGTAGGAAGAAAATTGACCTGGTTACCGCGAAAAATTCGGGATGCATTTTTTCGTTGATAGAGGAAATCATGGTGGGACTATCGCTTACGATTTCTATCTATAATGAGAAATTATAAAAAGTTAAATGATTGTCTAGTGGATCGAACACCGACACCCAGAAAACACAATCTAAACGAATGATTAACTCTGCTGGCGTTGATATGGTAGCCGGTAATTTCTATCAGAATAAATAAAGAAGGAATGGATTATTATGAAAATTGCAATTGCAGGTACGGGTTATGTTGGTCTGGCTAATGGAATGCTGCTTAGTCAGCATAATGAAGTGGTAGCACTGGATATTGTGCCAGAAAAAGTAGAAATGTTGAATAGGGGAGAATCTCCTATTGTCGACCAGGAAATCACTCAGTTTTTATCTGATCGACATTTGAATTTTAGAGCTACCTTAGATCCTAAAGATGCTTTTTCTGGTGCAGATTATGTTATCATATCGACTCCTACTAATTATGATGAAACTAAGAATTTTTTTGATACGTCTTCTGTAGAAGTTGTTATTCAGGAAGTTTGTACTATTGAGCCACATGCCACTATGGTGATTAAATCTACAGTACCGGTTGGATATACGGAAAAAGTTAAGAAACGATTCCATACGAATAATATTATTTTTTCTCCAGAATTTTTGCGAGAAGGAAAAGCTTTATATGACAATTTGCATCCTTCACGGATTATTGTAGGAGAACAATCCAATAGGGCAAAGGTTTTTGCTAATTTATTAGCAGAAGGAGCTGTAAAGAAAGATATTCCGATTCTATTTACGGGTTCAACAGAAGCGGAAGCTATTAAGCTTTTTGCCAATACGTATTTGGTTTTACGAGTTGCCTATTTTAATGAACTGGATTCTTACGCTGAGATTAGAGGGCTAAATGCGCGTCAAATTATAGACGGTGTTTGCCTGGATCCACGGATTGGAGATTTTTATAATAATCCTTCATTCGGTTATGGTGGTTATTGTTTACCGAAAGACACAAAACAGTTATTAGCCAATTATCAGGATGTACCGCAGAATTTAATTGCAGCTATTGTAGCATCTAATCGAACCCGTAAAGACCATATTGCAGATATGATTCTAGCAAAACATCCTCAATGTGTGGGAATTTATCGATTGACCATGAAAAAATCCTCCGATAATTTCCGGGCTTCCGCAATTCAAGGAGTTATGAAACGGATAAAAGCAAAGGGTATTCCAGTCATCGTATACGAACCCACTTTAAAAGAAGATATGTTTTTTCACTCGTCTGTAATCCGCAATCTCAATGAATTCAAACAGCAGAGCGATGTCATTATTGCCAACCGATGGAACGAAGAATTACGAGATGTTCAAGAAAAGGTTTATACAAGAGATATTTTTGATCGAGATTGAATTCATAAAATAGAGAGGTATATTATGCAAAAAGAAAAAATTAAAATATTAGTATGTCATCATAAAAAATCTCCTTATATAAAGAATGAATGTGTTATTCCTGTCCAAGTTGGGAAAACTTTAAAAAATTTTGACTTGGAATACTGTATAGGAGATGATTCTGGCGATAATATTTCTAATAAAAATCCATATTGGTGTGAATTAACGGCTCTTTATTGGGCGTGGAAAAACTTGGATGCAGATTATTATGGATTAATGCATTATAGGAGATACTTATCATTTGAAAATAATGAAGATTACCAGGTTATTACTTCATTGAATGATGAACAAGTAAAACGTTCTTTACAACCCAGTAATATTTATAATTTTTGCCATGATGCTGATATAGTTACTGGACCAATATGGTCGATTCATCCAGTAGGGTTGGATAATTTAGTAATGAGTTCATATGATTTTTATAAGAAAGAACATATTCAAGCAGATATGGATATTACCTTATCGGTTATTAAAGATAAGTATCCAGATTTTTATTTTGCAGCTTTGGATGAACTATCATCTAATTATTGCTTTTTTATGAATTTAATGGTTTTGAAAAAAGAATTATTTTATTCTTATTGTGAATTTTTATTTGGAGTTTTAAATGAAGTAGAAAAGAAAATAAATCTTGATAATCGGGATTCATATCAGAAACGTGTGTTTGGTTTTTTAGCTGAGAGATTGTCTAATGTTTTTGTTATATATTGCCAGCAAAAAAATCCAAATTTAACAATTAAACATACAGGAATGTATTTCTTGGCTGAAAAACAGAATATTAATTTAAAATCAATAACAAAGCAGATTATAGATAAAGAAAATATAGTGGTTGATGGTAATGCTTTATCGCCGATTAACATATGCATGTCGTTTGATGATAATTATTTGATGCCAGCCTTAACTGCTTTGAAATCTATTATGAAACATACGAAGTCTTATATCAAGCTCTATATTTTATGTGATAAACGACTTTCCAAGGCCAATCGAAGTATAGTAAAAAATAATTTATCAAATAATTTTGATGTTCATTTTGTAGACGTAGATCCTGGAATTTTAAGTTATTTACCTTTAAACAGGGAATATATATCTATAAATACTTATTATCGTTTACTTATACATAAATTAATAGATGTTGATAAAATCATTTATTTGGATTCAGATTTAATTGTTGTTGACGATATTAAAAAATTGTGGGATATAGATGTAAATGGGTTTTGTATGGCTGGAGTATTAGATGAAGGCGGTGTTATGCAATCCAGAAGATTAAACTTAGGTGCTGATTCTAATTACATTAACGCAGGAATAATAGTACTAAATATTAAAGAAATTAAAAAAAGATATCCTGATCCGTTGAAAGCTTATTTAGAAACATATTATTTTAATAGAAAATTCATAATTTTACAAGATCAAGATATTTTAAATATTATATTTAGAGATAGCATACTGGTTTTGCCTTTAAAATGGAATGTTAATGGCAGAATATTTGAAGTTAATGAACTGGACCACAAATATAATGATAAAGATATAAGAACAGCGCTTGATGATTTAGGGATTATTCATTTTACAGACCGTAAAAAGCCTTGGAAGTTTCAAGCTACACATCCTTTAAAATCGATGTATTGGTATTATCGAAAACAAATTTTAGAATTGCCATTATCTTTTACTGAAAAAAGAAATATTTTTTTACAAAATCAGTTTAAATATGTAATAAAAGGAAATATTGTGCATGCTGATTGGCATGGAATTAAATTTAAAGTGAATAAAAAAACGGCAAAAGATATTTTGAGAATTTTTCGTTTTAAAATATAAATGAATGAAATTTGAGAAAGGAGAGGCATGTGTGATGTATGATTATCTAGTAATTGGCAGTGGCCTGTTCGGGTCCGTTTTTGCCCACGAAATGACGAGAGCTGGTAAGTCTTGTTTGGTTCTTGAACGGCGGGATCATGTGGGTGGCAATGTGTATTGTGAAGAAAAGGAAGGCATCCGTATTCATAAATATGGCGCTCATATTTTCCATACTTCGAATAAAGTGGTTTGGGATTATGTGAACCAGTTCGTGGAATTCAATAATTATGTTAATTCGCCAGTAGCGAATTATAAAGGTGAATTGTACAACCTGCCTTTCAATATGAATACCTTTACCAAGATGTGGGGCGTCGTTACGCCGAAGCAGGCAGCCGCCAAGATTGCC
>ULOV01008936.1_pt1 | contig 14616 bp, 9 predicted proteins | sample 1952871 | NCBI WGS metagenome assembly ULOV01 (sample SAMEA4835612, study PRJEB28245) | human gut metagenome | biome: gut microbiome; material: fecal sample | place: Denmark | collected 2008
GAAATCAGGATTTTACTGTCTTTTGCTTTTCTTTAAAGTGGTGCCACCAGGAATCGTAATCAAACGATAAGTGGCTGAATATCTTTGATGTATCTTTTAGCTAAAAACGTAATCTCCCGCTATTGCTCCACTGGAGGCTTGCAATATTTTGCAGTGTCTTGCGGAGTCGATTTCCTATTACTTTACAAAGGTAACGCTTTATTTTGAAATACAAGCAGATGCCTCATGTTTTTGCTCCACCTCGGTGTGGGATTCATCTTTCTCTCAAAATTTAGGGCTATGGTATTGGCTTTTTCGGTTTAATCCATAAACATAACATAGGGGTATCTTTGAATTTTGTTAAACATACATCTACATCATTTAATATTCTATTCCAATTGTCAGCTTTTAATTGAGGTCGTTCTATCGTCTCATTAAATAATGCAAAGTTAGCTCCCATCTCATTGAATACTCTAACTATTCTATTGACTATAATCCCTATTTCTTTCGTAAGAATAGGCTGTTTAAGATCAAAACTTTTTGTAGTATAATAACTGTTTCTTCTTTTGATTTTCTTGCCAGCATACAGTTAAAGTATCCAAAATATTCATAGGATGTCTTTAGATGTATAAAAATATATTCTTGTGTAGTATCTACTTTCAAAATTTGTTTAGCTTAATAGTCTTTATTGATTTCATCAAAGTATTCATATGCAGTTTTTTTTGTTGTTATTGATTGATTTATTCGGGATAATAGTCCCGACACTTCGAGTCGCTATTAAAGCAATTTATAGGAGTGGAATACTTAACCCTTTTGCATTTAGACTGAACACATATGAGGCGACCATAATGAGGCAAAAGGTGTTGAAGGGTTTGTGTCAGAGTAATAAGAGTGAAATTAACCTGTTTATGGCGTTAAAAAGTGAGGAAATGACAAATATTACCAAGCAGAACAAAATAATCTGCAATGGAATTGCAATTATCATCATAAATTGATTATATTTGCAATCGTATTGCAGAATATATGAAACAACAAGATTATAGTTTGTCAGATTGGATTGACGAAAAGGTAATGAGAGGCTATTACACTTTCACTATTGAGGATGTTAAAAAGAACTTCCCTCAATTTGGTGATGCGTATATTAGAACCTCTTTATATCGCCTAACTACAAAGAAGAAAATTATTTCTCCTTGGAAAGGATTTTATGTTATCATGCCGGTTGAATTTGCTCTAAAAGCAATTATTCCACCAGTATTTTACATAGATGCTTTGATGTCATTTTTGAATAAGAAATATTATGTCAGTTTGCTTAATGCTGCATCTTTCTATGGCGCATCACATCAAAGGGCGCAAACCTTTTCTGTCATGACTGAGGCTCCCAAATTGAGAAATACAGTTAAGACTGGTACTTCCATTCTTTTCTTCTCCAAGAAATATATTCCTGAAAAGTTCATACGGAAACATAAGGCTCAATCTGGTTATGTGAATGTAGCATCTCCTGAATTGACGGCCATAGATTTAATAGAGAATGAAAAATACATAGGAGGGTTAAATAGAGTGTGTACTGTCCTAAATGAATTGGTAGATAGTATTGATTTTGACAAATTAAATAAAGACTTCTTCGACCTTGCACCAACCCCTATTTATCAAAGATTAGGATATATATTAGAATTCGTTCTGGAAAGAGAAGATCTTGCAGATAGATTTAAATCCAAATTCCCTCTTTCCCTAACAATGAGAAATATTCCATTCAAAATTGGTAAATCAACAGTAGATTGTGAGATTGACAAGAAATGGAAAGTAATTATTAACCAAGAAATAGAAATAGACGAATGATACCCGAATTTGCAATTAGAGAATGGAATGAAGTTGTTCCTTGGACTGAATCAGAACAAGTAGAACAAGATCTGCTTATTTGTAGAGCTATAACTGAAATTTATAAAGATGACTATTTGGCTTCTCATCTGGCATTTCGTGGTGGTACAGCTCTGCACAAGCTATATCTTTCACCTCAACCTCGTTATAGTGAGGATATTGACTTGGTTCAGATTAAAGCTGAACCTATAAAGGAGACATACGACCATATTAGAGATGCATTGTCTTTTCTCGGGGAACCAAAGGTTAAACAAAAAAAGAACAATAACACTTTGATATTTAGAATGGAATCTGAAATACCTCCTGTTGTACCTATTCATTTAAAAGTTGAAATAAACTGCAAGGAACACTTCAATGTATTGCAAATGCAAGAAATGCCATTTTCCGTCTCAAATAAATGGTATCAAGGGAAATGTAATGTTCTTACTTACCAACTTGATGAACTTGTCGGCACTAAACTTAGAGCACTATATCAGAGACGAAAAGGAAGAGACTTGTATGATTTATATAAAGCTTTGACAACCAAAGAACTTAATATTGATAATGTACTGAAATGTTATCATCAATATATGGGTTTCGTAGTTGATCATATTCCTACATATAAGGAGTTTATTATTAACATGGAAGACAAAATGCAAGATGAAGAGTTTTTGGGAGATACTCAACAATTACTTCGTCCTAACGAAAACTTTAATCCTTTTGAAGGCTATGAAGTTGTTCGCTCACTGCTAATTGATAGGTTGCAAAAATAAATAATGTATACAACCGTTTAATAGAATGTATTATAAATAAATGATAGTCTATGAATAAAAAGATTTTTAAAGCAATAGATTTCTTCTGTGGAGGAGGAGGTATGACCTATGGCTTACGCCAAGCGGGAATAGATGTTATTGCTGGAGTTGACATAGACAAAGAAGCAAAGGAAACCTATGAGTATAACAATCCAGGTACAATATTCATAGAAAACGATATTAGGAATCTACGCAGTAACTATTTTGAACGTAAGTTTGGTATAAAGCAAAACGATGACTCTCTGATTTTGGTTGGCTGTAGTCCATGTCAATTTTACAGTATTATCAATACAGATAAGGGACACTCTTTAAAAACAAAAGATCTTTTAAGGAACTTTGCACGTTTCATTGAATACTACAAACCAGGGTATGTTTTAGTAGAAAATGTTCCTGGCATTTTGACAAACAAACAAAGTATATGGCCTCTATTTTACAAAAAATTAAAAGACCTTGGTTATAACAAGATTGTGTATGACATTATTGATATGAGTTATTATGGTGTACCACAATCAAGACGAAGATTCTCATTAATTGCAACAAGATTAGATATTGAAATTCACTTACCATATGCTGATGATAAACAAACGTTGCTTGTTGATTTCATAGGAGAATCTAATGGCTTTCCAAGAGTTGAAGCTGGGCATAAAGACCTTTCAGCTTTTAATCATACTGTTGCTGGACTTAGTGATGTTTGTTTACGTAGATTACGTAAAACAAGGCATGATGGTGGTAGCCGCTTAGATTGGGCTGATGATTCTGAATTACAATTAAGATGCTTTATAGGTAAAGATGATAGTTTTAAAGATAGTTATGGACGTATGTGGTGGAATAAACCTGCTCCGACAATTACGACTAAATTTTTCAGTATCTCTAATGGACGTTTTGGACATCCTGATGAGGATCGAGCTATCTCATTGAGGGAAGGGGCAACTTTACAAACTTTTCCCAAAGATTATATATTCAAATCTAATAGTATAGCAACAACAGCACGACTGATTGGTAACGCAGTTCCATGTGAATATGCAAAAAGATTAGGCGAAGTAATAATTAAAATTTAAATATATGCAATTTAGGACTAAGGCACGAGCTGTAGATTTACTAGGTAAGGGGCAAATAGCTGATTTACCTACAGCCATCACTGAATTATGGAAAAATGGCTATGATGCTTATGCAGATAACATAACTGCGGAAATATATTTAAAAGGATATAAAGACCTTAAAACATCTTGGTTTGTTATAACTGATGATGGTATTGGTATGTCTCAATCTGATGTTTTAGACAAATGGTTAGTTTTGGGTAGCGATAGTAAAAGTAGAACATCTATTTTAGATATTTCAGGCGAAACGACATTGTGGAAGGCTCCAAGAGTTAAAGCAGGTGAGAAAGGAATTGGTCGTTTGTCAGTTGCTTTTTTGGGTTCACCAATGCTGATGTTAACCAAAAAAGCTGGGTATCCTATTCAAGCAATGTTCTTCGATTGGAGATTACTGGAAAACTACAATCTTTTCCTTGAAGATATTCATATCCCTGTGGAAAATTGTTCTCCTGAAACATTTAGGCATATCTTTTCATTACTTAAAGACTCATTTCTACAAAATTTTGATAAAGTAACAACAGAAGACGGTCAATTTATTTGGGAAGAAGGGCAAATTGATCTAAGAAATAATATTGTAAACAGTTCTAAAAAACTCGAATTACCAGTTTTCTTTGAATCAGAATTTCTTAGTCGTTTCTCTGATATTAATTCTCATGGGACAACCTTTATAATATTTGAACCAGAAGAACAGATTATTCGTCTAGTAGAAGACGATGATAAAGAAGATAATGTAAATGATTCTTCATTTGTAAGAACCAGTCTTGCTGGCTTTACTAATTCATTTAAGCCCAAAGAGGAACGATTGCCAATTCTCTGTAGATTTATTATACATAAAGATAGCGATGAGCCATGTGGACGTAACTTTTTTGTTGAAGCAGGAGAGTTCTTCTCAGAAGATGATTTTCAAGCGGCTGATATTATAATAAACGGCAGTTGGAATGGAATGGGTGAGTTTACTGGAATACTAAAAGTATACAACCAAGAAATAGAGTATTCATTTAAAAATCCACGTAAAAAAGATAGTCGTGCAAATTATGGAACCTTCTCAATGAAGATTGGATATTCAATGGGTAAACCTGAAGATTCTGTAATTCCAGAAGATATATGGAATAAAATAAATGACAAAGTTACAGGATATGGTGGCCTATACATATATCGAGATGGTTTTAGGGTCTTACCATACGGTCGTGTAGATGCAGACTTTTTGCAACTTGAAGAAAGACGTAGTAAAAGAATTGGCTCGTATTTCTTTAGTTATCGTAGAATGTTTGGTTATATTGAGCTGTCAAGAAATATTAATAACCAATTAAAAGATAAATCTAGCAGAGAAGGATTAATTAACAATGCTGCATATAGGGCATTCAAAGATGACTTATCAGCATTATTTATAGACCTAGCTAAAGAGTTTTTCTCAGACAAGGCTAAACAGAGTATTTTCTTAGATGAAAAGAAAAAAATAAATGATCAATATGATGCGATAAATCAAGATAAGAAGAGAGAAAAATTAGAAAAAATAGCTTTTACTAAAAATCTTAAAGAATATCCTGATATATTTGAAACTTACAAGAATGAGTACACTGAGACCATTAAACTATTGCAAAAGCGAATGGAACAGAGTGACATACTCTATGCTGAAATAGAAGCATTATTAAATAAGATACAACAACTAGATATTAAATATAAAAGTCTTTTACCTAAGATACCTAAACGTTATGTACTAACAGATACTCAAGTTGAACGTTTATCAAAATATGAGGAACAGCTGTTGAAGTTCAAGGATTCTATCCAAAAAGATAGTGAAATAATTATTAAAAAAGCTAGAGAACGTCTTGTTATTCAAGATGCAAAAAAAGAATTCACTAATAGATGCAATACTTACATTGCATCATTAGAAACACTAGTCCGTGAGCTAAAGAATAAATTTGAAACACAAATGGGTACTCTCATTCGTGAAATCAATGAACAATGTAACAACTCTTTGAGTGAGATAAAAAATCAAAAAGAAAATAGTCTAGAAAAAATATACACGAAGCAAGATATAGAAAGCGAAATTCAAAAGATTGACAAGTTATACACCTTTACATATGACAATATCAACAATACTATCGAACCTCTTGTGTCTCATATTCAAAGGCTAAGTCTTAGTATTGATGAGGAACTCCTTCAAGGAGCATATAAAGAACAATATGAACAAATAAAAAAATTGTGGGAGCAAACAAAAGAAACGTCTCAATTAGGTATTGCCGTGGAAATTATTGACCATGAATTTAATGTTTTGTACTCAAAGATTAACCAAACTATTGAGTTGATGGAGTCTAATGATACATCTCCTGAATTCATTTACCTAAAGAAGACTTTTAAAACATTAGAGGATAAGTATGCATTATTGTCGCCGTTATATCGTATATCAGGAAGTGTCTCAAAAGACATCAAAGGCTCTGATATAAAATCATTTTTATCTAATTTCTTTGAGAATAAAATTAAATCTAAGCAAATAGAATTTATTAGTAGTGTAGAATTTGACAATCATATTATAAACATAAAGGAACCTATTATATATTCTGTTATGATTAATATTCTCAATAATGCTATTTACTGGATGAAAAATTCAGATAGAAAAAAGATTGAGCTAGATTACAATTCTACCACATCAGAAATCATTATTAGAAATTCTGGAGAAGTAATTCCAGAGCGTAAACTCAACAAAATATTTGAATTATTTTATAGTGACAGACCAAATGGGCGTGGTCTTGGACTGTACTTGGCTAAGCAAAGTCTTAATGATTGTTATTATGATATATATGCAACAAATGATGCTGAGTTTAACACGCTGCAAGGTGCTTGTTTTATCATTAATCCATTCAAGAAGTAAGTTATGGCAACATACGAAGAAGCTGCACAAAGTATAATTAAAGAGGCTATTAAATCCGCTATCTTTATTGATGAGAACGCAAAAGAACCTTTTATGCTAGAAGAACCCTCAGAATCACAGCGTTCAAAAGATTTATACATAAATTTTAAGGAAAATGGTATATCATTGTCTATTTACAAATATGATGAAACTACTTATTTGGGTTATAAAAACTATCTTTTTCATAATAGGGATTTAGTTTTACTTGACTGGAAATTAGATGGTGAAGACGGCGAGGATAAATCATTAGCACTCCTATCTGAAGTAGTTAATATGCAACCACACATCCATTTTTGTGTAATATATACATCTGAGAGACCCGATATAGTATTCAATAATATTCTATCTTATTTTTCTTGTTTCACGAAAGATGAATACGAAAAAATATTAGAAGATTTTGAAGACGAGAAAGAAACAATTGATAAAATGGTTCCTGACCTAATTTCTTTAAGTCAAAATAGATTTAGTAAAGCTAAAAGATCAGGTATATTTAGAAACATATTAAGCAACAAAGAGTTAAAACAAAGAGTAGAGTCTAATCACCTACTTAAAAAAGAGGCAACAGGAGAAAAGTCTTTGGGATTACTATGTAGTTATATTAGATTAGGAATAGCTTTTAGCTCGTATATCAAAGCCGATAGCATGCAACCATGTCCGTCAGATATTAATGTTGAGCAGAATACACTATGTATCAATAACACACTGATTACAGTTTTTAATAAAGATGAAATTGATGCTAATCAGATTTTCGAGGTTTTTAGTCGGCAAATTACTAATTACGAAAAAGGAGTAATGCATTTGTTAGGTCTAGAAATGAGGAATCTGCAAAGAAAAGGTAGTACATTTATCGATTCTGCAGTTTTATCTGTTTCTAAAGAAGCTTTGGGCTATCACAAACAACAAAGCGGGAGTGATTTCTCTAACTTTATAAAGAACATTATGGTAGAACATCTTAAAACAAACATTAGCAATGTAAAGTTGTCAATTCTTGAAACAATTCAACCTTGTGATTATCAAGAGAATCCTGATAAAAAAAAGGAGTATGCTGCAATGAATGTTTTTTATAATTCTCAACGCCAGATTAGCGATAATAAAATATTGTCATTTGGTGATGTATTTAAATGTGGGGACAAATTTTATATCTGTATAACAGCATTATGTGATTGTATGCACCCTGAAAAGCGTGATAATTGTTACTATTTCGTAGAAGGACAAAAAATAGGATTAGATAAAGCGTTTGAGAAAGGAGACTCAGGATATATTAGTTACATATCCCCCGACTGTTGTATTATGTGGGATAAAGAAATTAGAACAGGAGAATACTCTCACATTGTACCTGTTAATTATTTGGTACCCAATAGCCATATAACAAACAATAAATTAACCGTAAGTAGATTTAAGAATAAGAATAAAGAGGAATGTGAATTTGAATATGTTACAACTATAAGACAGAATTATACTCAACGCATCGCAAATTTTGCATTTTCGCATCCTATTCGTGTAGGTATTGATTTTGTAAAAATGTCTTAATAATGTTTGCCGCAATACAATGACTAAATTTAATCTTAATTCATTATACATGAATAGGAGTTTATGAGTAAAAAAGTAAAAAATCTATACTTAATTGGAAATGGATTCGACATACATCACGACATTAGATGTAAATATTCAGATTTCCATAAGTGGCTATGTGTAAATAATCCAATGTTGGAGAATAGGCTTTTTCAAGTATATGGTCTTCATCATAATGATTTTTGGTCGTCATTTGAAACAAATATAGGCGAAATTACAACGGAAGCTATTTTAGAAGGATATGTTTATGCTCCCATGATGATGTTTATTCATAGTATCAACGAGGAGGAGCCTGTCATTCTGAATATGGATGATTACACCGAGCAAGTTGGAGAAATTGGGTATACATTAGAGCGACTATACAATGATTTACAGTTAGCATTTTCTAATTGGATACTTCAGTTAGAAAATGCTAATCCTGTGAGAAAAGTTCGAATTGATAAAAATAAATCAGCATTTATAAACTTTAATTACACTCAAACACTAGAAAACCTATATGCCATATTATCGTCAAATATTTTATATATTCATGGATGTGCTGTAAAAAATGATAAACTCATCTTTGGCCATAATAAAACACCTGATAAATTATTGGAGAATTGGCAAGATAATTATTCTCAAGAAGAACTATCTGCATTAGTAGAAGCATCAAATGAATTATCCGTACTTTATAAAGATGTAAAATCAATTATTGAGAATAATTGCACATTTTGGGAAAGCATCAAATATGCAAATAAAATTCATGTGTGGGGATTATCATTGTCAGATGTAGATATGCCTTACATTAGTCATATTCATTCAATCCTCAATAATGATGGTATAGAATGGGAATTTAGTTGGTTTGCAGAGCCTGATAAGAATAGAATTATGGAGATTGTAAATAGATTACAAATAAAAGACTATAAACTTATTAAACTAGTTGATATAATGTATTAAATAAGATATTATATAATGAGTAAGAAAAGAATCTACTAAATATTGGCGTTCACCTTAAGCGAATGAACGCCGAAATACAAAAAGGCAATGTCCTTAAATATAGATCAATAGGCTAAAAACAAAGATAACCAATTACTCATTAATCATTTCATTTCTAAAGGAATTTCTTATTGACTTTATGTAAAATACAATCGCCACTATCCGTATTTTATAAAATACTATCAATGGCGATTTGGGGACTTGATATTAAAAATTTCCTAAATCTCCAACGACTCTTTTATTGTAGCATCAAAGACTTGACGTTTTCTTTCTGTAAAAAATGGCATACCCCAAATATTGAAGTTTGTTCCTTGAGTTGAAAATTGGATATCGGCATTAAGCCTTATCTCTTTCATTGCATCTTCTTTCCATTTATCTGTTGTCCGTAAATGCTCTCCTTTAGGCTCAATGAAAATTTGAATATAATCTGCCTTTCCTACATCATTCTTCTTTCTCAAGAATAGTACATAATCCGGTTGATATGCATCACCGGATGTCAAACTATATATTTTGAAGTCTTTTTCATTTCTAAGTAAATATATATCTTCGTATTTTTCAGCAAGTTTAGGGTATATTGACTCAATATACCGAATGAGGTGTTTTTCCTCAGATGTTCCATAGCAATCTTCGTAAGCGTGCCAATTTACGCATGATAAATCCAAACGCAATTCTGGATTGTCTGTCTCTTTCATTGACTTTCCATATTCCTTGTCCAAAGAACCATCCAAAGCAAATTTTTGTGTTTTTTCACGAAATACACTTTTTATGGGTCTAGGACTAAACAGTCTTGTACCCTTATATCCAATTCCTCCATTAGTCAGTTGTGGCTCTATCTGTTTTAATACTTGAACTGCACAAAATAACTTGTCTTTTTGACTGAGGTTGTCAAGTTTTTCTTGTACGGCAAATATTTGAACATTTATTCCAGATAAGTAACAGTCACTTTCTATAAACTCCTTAATGGAAATCAGATTCGGATATCTAACCTTCAATTCTGAGTACCTAAATGTATTAAAACGATTTATAGCAGCTCGTATGACATGATATCCAAAGTCCTTCAACTTGAAATTTCTATATGGAATGGTTGCAACTCGACTCACTTCATCTTCGAAAATCAATCCTGTACTTATTCTTCCACTATTAATATGTACTTTATAATTTTTGCTTAATATGTTGTCACCAAGCGAAGTGACATCCTTATTGAGAATAAACGATTCCACTTCATTTACAAAGACGTATCCGTTTTTATACAAGGATGTATCCTTGAACGAATCTTTCAGCTTGAGATTGACGGTCTTAACCTTTTCAGCTACGATACCGGTTTGGACCATTGCTGTACGTAATTCATGTATGTATCTTGGGTTGTTAACACTGTGATAATGCAGTGTTTCTAACATACGTAATCTGTTAGTTGTATCATCATCATATTTTCGCTTTCCGCTCGGCAACTCTCCGGTTGGTTCTGTAAAAGGCATATACCTTGCTCCTCGACCTATCAACTGTGCTTCCTGCATAGTAGTCTTGCCTATTTTTCCACGTCCGCCATCACGCGTTTCATAAAGTCGTACAATATCAAACAGGTTTAACACATCCCAGCCTTCGTTCAGCATATCTACCGCAAACACTACACGGAATTCATTATCTTTTGCTTCCAAAGAATTTAATTTCTGCTGTTTATCGGGTGAGATATTATTCCCGTCGATCAAAAGAAGATTTTCCTCCTTGAAATCTTCTTTGATTTCAAGGAGGAGATTTTCCAATTCAAGACCTTTTTCCTTGATGTATGAAAACATATCAAATATATCCTCTTTAGCATTTGCACCAATACGCTCAATATCTTCTACTGACAAATTTTTGATGGTATTTATAAATTCGTCATAAAACCGTTTGTTCTCTGCTATTGTTTTAGATTTCAGCATTATAACAGGTTTGATGTCCTGATGTATGCTAGAGAACAATTTCCTTTTATATTGACTTAATAATACACATTGAATGGCTCTGTCTATCGGAGACATATCACTTTGAATAACAGATATTTCTTTTGAATAACCATCCTCCCTGAACTTTTTCAACGGGTAATCAAAAATCACTTTGTTTTCATACTTATCTGCGATATTGGCATCCTGGAAATCTTCCGTTGCTGTAAATTCCAATAAGACATTTGCTTCATTACTATAAAAAATCTTCATTACAGTACTCTCCCAATCTTCCGTGGACTCAACTTCAATACCAGGGATTGTTGGGGACGAGTCTACAATAGTATTTTTACCTTTCTTGGTAGCGGTATTTGTATGATGCGCTTCATCTGATATTAAAACGACTCGATGTTCTGCAAAATCATCATAAGTTACAGCATTTTCTTTGGGTGCATTGAGTGATGTGTGTAGTCCTTGAATTGTATTCAAACAGAGATTGATACAATTTTCATCAACAATTTGGAAGTTGTCCACAAGTTTTATTTCAACTTGCTTCCCGTTAATATTGATTGTTTGGCCGAAAAGATATTTTGAAGATGCTGCATTCAGAAAATTCTCTTTTGTCTTTTCAAGAATATTAGTAGAATCAACAAAGAAAAGAAAATTCCTGTACCCTTGTTCATATAGAAAAAGCATAGCACCTGCCATAATCAGAGTCTTACCACTGCCTGTTGCCATATGAAACAACAGGTGTGGTTTTAATTCTTTCGCATCAAATTCATTTTGCCAATAGGTGATGAAATATTGAAAACACTCCTTTTGATAAGGGCGTAATTTCATTATCGGGTTGAGTGATGTGGTGAAATATTTTGGTAATTCGGTCTCTGCAATTGTTCTTTTACCAAATTCTTCACGAAGTGTGTCTTGTAATATCTTCATGCTGTTTAGTTCGTTTGATAGAATTGATTGTTTATTATTTTATCACTCTCACTGATACCAAACTCTGCATTATCTATTTCAGAATATGGAACATACAAAAGATTTTTATCCAAACATTCTATCAGAAAACGCTTTTGGTCTTCTAATGACATCTGAGTAAAATCTTCACCACTGATATCTATCTCTTGCGGATTGACTTTCCAACTTAAGAAACCTGTTTCTTGCATTTTTCCCCAGATAACAGCAAGTTCATCAGGAGTTAATACCTGTTCTATCTCATCAGCAAATCGTTGGTTTGCTTTAGCTAATTCACAATAGATAAAAGAACCTCCACCTTGCCAATTAACAGATTGGGAAATACCGCCTTGTTCAGCTTTTATTACTTTTTTCAAACGTTGACAAGCTGTAGTTTCAATATAATCCATCTGATCAATGCCAATATATCGTCTATTCATCTTATGCGCTACAGCTGCAGTTGTTCCACTTCCCAAAAAGAAATCAAGCACAATATCTCCAGGTTTTGATACTGCATTTAACAAAAATGCGACTACACTTTCTGGTTTTGAAAAAGAAAAGTCTAGTCCCAAATTTGCAATATGAGAACTTGCATCTTCATTGCTTCCTACTCCTATTGCTTTACTTAAATACTGTTCATCAAAATATTTTTCAGGAGCCATTATTGATCCTTGTTTCCTTTGGAAACGGATTGAAAACTTATTTGTTTTGACTATGAAGTAGGTTCCTGCTTTAATTTCTTCATCAAGCATTTTCTGTCCCCACTTAAACTCTCCACTCAAAATGACTTCATTTTCATTCACCCCGTTTTTTACAATAACAGGTGTAATAAGTTCTACCCTTTCAGGTGTACATGGGGAATATTCTCCATCAGGAATTTTAAAATGTATTGTACCAGATTTAAATGTAAGAGGATGTATTGTATTACCACTATTTAATAATGGAGCATCCCCATTTTCAGTCTGCTTTCCGATATACTGATAAGATGTATTCTTAGGTACTTCGTAGCACAGAATATATTCTACCGAAGAACGTGATTTTTTAGATAATGAATCCGGATTGTCTGTGCATTTCCAAATAAAAGTTTCAACAAAATTTTCAACTTTGAAAATATCCTCCATCAGAACTTTAAGCCAATGAATTGCATCTTCTTTTATATGACAAAAAATTATACCCCCAGGAGCAAGTAAGTCTTTTGCGACAGTCAATCGATTATGCATAAAGGTCAACCATGTTGAGAGTCGAAAATTAGAGTTGTATTTAAAAGAATCTGAGTCTTTTGTCTTTGTAAAATAATATGGAGGATCAATACATATTACTTGAATTTTTCCAATATACTTTTTTTTCAAGGAATGCAGTGCAAGCAAATTGTTTCCTTTAATAATAAGATTGTCATCCATTGATATACTTTCAACATTATGTTCACCTGTAGAATCATAACGTTTGAAATTTGTCAGCACTTTAGGCTCAATCAGTCGATTTATTTCATCTGGAGCAAGTATTTCATTCCAGAACACTTCATTACGTTTGGCATCTTCTTTAGTTTGACCTCCTTCAAGAATACAATCCTTATATGGCCACGACAATACGATTTCCCGACTTTCAGAAAGGAATTCACCATCTTCATTTGTCAAGCCAACTTTATTTTTAAAAGAAGTGTAACTGTCAGGTAAAAAGCGTTTGTTCATTACAAACTTTTGAAACTTTACCTTGTCAAAAACCATAACGCCACTTATTTCAGTAAAGAAATTGCGTTTAAGTCCATCATGAGTTAGTAATTTTGTAATCAAATCAGGGCGAAGAGCAAGAGCTGCTTCTACTATTGTATTTTTAAGGAGAGTACCATCTTCTGTGCAATATGTGCTATCCATACGAAGGAGTTTCTCTAATTCAGTAAATAAATTTCTATTGTTCATATATCGGGAATATTTTATAGCTAAAACTGCCCTCTATACAAGAGGCCCGATATTGAATTGATTCAACTGATAATGAGGAAATATGACATTATTTTATCTTTCTTTTGCTAAACATATTTTCAATAGAAAGCAAAGCAATCCTTTTTTTGGTACCAACATAATGATGTTATTTTCTGTATTTTATATATTTTTGCGATAGAATGAATACCTCTTGTATAGAAAGAATGGTTTTTGCAAAACATTACTTTATTTCATCATAAACATTTTAATATCTGTGCATTGGCATTGTCCACAATGGTATTATCCAGAGAAGCCAAATAGATTTGAGTTGTCAATTCAGAATCATGTCCCATACCTTCACTGATAACTGATATTGGAATATTCTTGCTTTTAGCGATACTTGCCCATGAATGCCTGGCAACATACATTGACAATGGTATGGAAACTCCAATCATATTCGCAATCTCTTTTAAATGCACATTTATACGACTTTGTGCGTACTTATATTGCTTTCGGCTTTCATTCTGGGAATTGAGTATGGGAAGTAAATATGGATTTCTATCACATGTATGACGCTTATCTACAATCTCCTGCATACATTTTTCCCACCTGATAACCAGCTGCTGCCCG
>ULOV01026197.1_pt1 | contig 14385 bp, 26 predicted proteins | sample 1952871 | NCBI WGS metagenome assembly ULOV01 (sample SAMEA4835612, study PRJEB28245) | human gut metagenome | biome: gut microbiome; material: fecal sample | place: Denmark | collected 2008
GCGGCGTTGTCATGAACCCGTGCGATCATCCGCATGGCGGCGGCGAAGGCAAAGCTCCTGTTGGTCGTAAACGTCCGGTTACTCCTTGGGGTAAACCTGCTTACGGCGTTAAGACTCGCGACGCTAAGAAAGCTTCCAATAAATTTATTGTGAAGAGACGTAAATAAGTGTTGAGGAAAGGAGATAAGTAAGTGTCCAGATCCATTAAGAAGGGCCCATTCGTAGCACACCATCTCTTGAAGAAAATCGACGCTATGAACGAAGCCAACGAAAAGAAAGTCATCAAAACCTGGTCCCGTGCTTCGATGATCCTGCCGAGTTTTGTCGGCCACACCATCGCAGTTCACGACGGCCGTAAACACGTACCTGTCTATATCACGGAAGATATGGTAGGCCATAAATTAGGCGAATTCGCACCGACTCGTACGTTCAAGGGTCATGCTAAAGCCGAAAAAGTAACTAAATAAGGGGGTAACATAAATGGCAGTAAAAGCTGTTACGAAACACATTCGCATTGCTCCCCGTAAAATTCGGATTGTTGCTGACTTGGTTCGGGGCAAAAACGTCGGCGAAGCTTTCGCTATCTTGAAATTCACTCCGAAAGTGGGTTCCCGTGTAGTTGAAAAAACTTTGCGCAGTGCCGTTGCTAATGCGGAACATAACAATGATATGGACGTTGCAAAATTGTTCATTTCTGAAATCTTTGTTGACCAGGATTCCACGATGAAACGTATTCATCCGCGCAGCCGTGGACAGGCCTTCAAAATTCTCAAACATTCCAGTCATTTGACGGTTGTTGTTGACGAAAAAGCATAAGGAGGGAAATGGAGTGGGTCAGAAAGTTAATGCCCATGGATTCCGCGTCGGTGTTTCCAAACCTTGGGACGCAAAATGGTATGCAGAAAAAGATTACGCTGCACTTTTGAATGAAGACGTTAAGATCCGTGAATTCTTAAAGAAACAGTTATACATCGCAGGTGTTTCCCGTATTGAAATCGAACGCTCTGCAAAACGTATCAAATTGATTATCCATACCGCAAAACCGGGCATGGTCATCGGCCGTGGCGGTGCTGGTATTGAAGATATTAAAAAAGCGTTGAAAGCCTTCACCACTAAGACTGTCGACGTAAACATCGCAGAAATCAAACAGGCTGAAATGGACGCAACGCTCGTTGCTGAAAACGTTGCCGGCCAGCTCGAACGCCGTATCGGTTTCCGCCGCGCTATGAAACAGTGCGTTGGCCGTACGATGCGTATGGGCGCCAAAGGTATCAAAATCATGTGCTCCGGCCGTCTTGGCGGCGCTGAAATCGCTCGTAAAGAAAGCCTTCGTGATGGTTCCATCCCCCTGCACACGCTCCGCGCTGACATCGACTATGGCTTCGCTGAAGCTCATACGACGTACGGCTGCATCGGCGTAAAATGCTGGATTTACAAAGGTGAAATCCTCCCGGAAGCTAAAAAAGCTCCGAAGAAACGCGAAGGGAGTGAAGCATAATGTTAATTCCAAAACGTGTTAAATATCGTAAACAGTTCCGCGGCCGCATGAAAGGCCAGGCACATCGCGGTAACAAAGTCGCTCATGGTGAATACGGCCTCGTTGCTCTCGAACCGTCGTGGATCACGAACCGTCAGATCGAAGCAGCCCGTATTGCTATGACTCGTTATATCAAACGTGGCGGCAAAGTCTGGATTAAAATCTTCCCGGACAAACCGATCACTGCAAAACCGGCTGGTACTCGTATGGGTTCCGGTAAAGGCGCTCCTGAATACTGGGTCGCTGTTGCAAAACCGGGCCGCGTACTCTTTGAAATGGGCGGCGTAACCGAAGAAATCGCTCGTGAAGCAATGCGTCTCGCCGGCCATAAGCTGCCGATTAAAACGAAGTTTGTTGTTAAAGGTCAGGAATTAGGTGGTGAATAAAATGAAGGTTAAAGAAATCCGTGCGCTGAGCGCTGCCGAAATGGATGAAAAAGTGGTTAGCCTGAAAGAAGAATTGTTTAACCTCCGTTTTCAACATGCGACCGGCCAATTAGAAAATCCAATGCGTATCCGCGAAGTCAAGAAGACAATCGCTCGCATCAAAACGGTACAGCGTGAAGCAGAACTGAAAGCGCAGGCGTAAGAAACGTCCATAATTGGAATCTAAAAGGAGGTCACAAGCACAGATGGAAAGAAATGAACGGAAAATCCGCGTAGGTAAAGTTGTCAGCGATAAAATGGACAAAACCGTTGTCGTTGCTGTAGAATATAAAACACAGCACAAGCTGTACAAAAAGCCGATTATCTCGACTGTAAAATTCAAAGCCCACGATGAAAACAACGAATGCCATGTTGGCGACGTAGTCCGCATCGAAGAAACTCGTCCGCTGTCCAAACAGAAACACTGGAGAGTAGTGACAATCGTAGAAAAAGCTAAATAAGCTCGATTAATTAGGAGGTTAAGCCATGATTCAGCAAGAAACTGTGTTGAATGTTGCCGATAACACGGGCGCCAAGAAAATCTTGTGCATCCAGGTCATGGGCGGCTCGTATCGCAAATATGGCAACATTGGTGATATCATTACCGCATCTGTTAAAGATGCAACACCCGGCGGCGTTGTCAAGAAAGGCGATGTAGTCAAAGCTGTTATCGTTCGTTCCAAAAAAGGTTTGCGCCGCGCAGACGGTTCCTATATCCGCTTCGACGAAAACGCAGCTGTCGTAATCAATAATGATAAAAGCCCGAAAGGTACTCGTATTTTTGGGCCCGTTGCCAGAGAACTGCGTGAAAAAGATTTCATGAAGATCATCTCCCTGGCTCCGGAAGTATTATAAGGAGGAGGTGTTCTCAATGGGTAAAATGCACGTTAAAACAGGCGATACGGTCATCGTCATCGCTGGTAAAGAAAAAGGCAAAAAAGGCAAAGTCATCGCAACGTATCCGAAGAAAGACCGCGTCGTAGTAGAAGGCCTTAACCTGGTTAAGCGCCACACGAAACCGAGTCAGAACAATCCTCAAGGCGGCATCATCACGAAGGAAGCAGCTATCCACGTTTCCAACGTAATGCTCGTAGATCCTGAAAGCGGCAAACCGACCCGTGTCAAAATGGTCCAGCAGGCCGACGGCACGAAAGTCCGTACAGCCGTAAAGAGCGGTAAAGCTATCTAATAAGAAGGGAGGCCCTTGAGAGTGTCCAGATTAAAAGACAAATACCTTTCCGAAGTTGTGAAAGGCTTACAGGAAAAATACAATTACAAAAATGTAATGCAGATTCCGAAGGTTACTAAAGTGGTTATCAACATGGCCGTTGGCGAAGCTGTTACCAACTCCAAAGCCTTGGACGCTGCTGTTAACGATATGACCATCATTTCCGGTCAGAAACCGATCATCACGAAAGCCAAGAAATCCATCGCAGCTTTCAAAATCCGTGAAGGCATGAACCTCGGCTGCAAAGTAACGCTCCGCGGCGAACGGATGTATGAATTCCTCGACAAACTGATGAACCTCGCACTGCCCCGCGTCCGTGACTTCCACGGCGTAAGTGCTACCGGTTTCGACGGCCGCGGCAACTATACGCTCGGCCTGAAAGAACAGCTTATCTTCCCGGAAATCGAATACGATAAGGTTGATAAAGCTCGCGGCATGGACATCACCATCGTTACCACTGCTACGACCGACGAAGAAGGCCGTGACATGCTGACAATGATGGGCATGCCTTTTGAAAAGTAATAGAGGAGGATAACATACATGGCAAAGAAATCGATGCTCGAACGTGAAAAGAAACGTGAAAAAATGGTTGCCAAATACGCTAAGCTCCGCGCTGAACTCAAAGCAAAAGGCGACTATGAAGCACTTTCTCAGCTGCCGGCCAACGCATCTCCGGTTCGTCTGCACAACCGCTGCAAAGTAACCGGCCGTCCTCACGGTTATATGCGTAAATTCGGCATCTGCCGCATCACATTCCGTGAACTGGCTTACAAAGGTCAGATCCCTGGCGTTAAAAAAGCCAGCTGGTAACACGTATTCCATGGAGGGAGGTTTTTAGATTATGGCAATGACCGATCCGATTGCGGATATGCTTACACGCATCCGTAATGCTAACTCGGCATATCACGAAAAAGTTGAAATCCCTGCTTCGAAGATGAAAGCTGCAGTGCTCGACATCCTCAAAGAAGAAGGTTTCGTTAAAAACTATGAATCCGTAAACGAAGGCAAAACGCTGAAAGTTACGTTGAAATATGGTTCGAATAAAGAAAAAGTAATTACCGGCATCAAGAGAATTTCCAAACCGGGCCTGCGCGTCTACGCTGGCAAAGAAGAACTCCCGCGCGTTCTCGGTGGTTTGGGTATCGCTGTAATTTCCACGTCCCAGGGCGTCATGAGCGACAAGAAAGCTCGCAAACTCGGCTTGGGCGGCGAAGTTCTCGCTTACGTCTGGTAAAATCGTTTTGGAGGTGTCAATATGTCCCGAGTAGGTAGAATGCCTATTGATATCCCGGCAGGCGTAAATGTCAACCTCGACGGCCAGGTAATTACCGTTAAAGGCCCGAAAGGCGAACTCACACGTACGCTCCACCCGGATATGAAAGTCACAGTTGCTGACAACGTCATCACTGTAGAACGTCCGTCTGACGATAAAAATCACCGTGCACTGCACGGCCTTACCCGTGCCCTCATTGCCAACATGGTAAAAGGCGTTTCGGAAGGCTTCAAGAAAGAACTGGAAATCGTTGGTGTTGGTTACAGAGCACAGATGAAAGGCAAGAAACTCGCCTTGACTCTCGGTTTCTCCCATCCCCTCGAACTCGACGCTCCGGAAGGCATCACCATCGAATGCCCGAGCGCTACGCAGATCACCATTTCCGGTGCTGATAACGAAGTTGTCGGCGAATTCGCTGCTAAAGTCCGCGGCTACCGCCTGCCTGAACCGTACAAGGGCAAAGGTATCCGCTATGTAGGCGAACATGTCCGCCGCAAAGCTGGTAAAGCTGGTACGAAGAAATAATTAACTTTCATTAGAAAGGAGTGAATTCCTTGAAAAAGAGTAAAAACACAATCCGTTTGAAACGGCATTGGCGTTTACGCAAGAACATCAACGGCACGGCAGAACGTCCGCGTCTCAACGTTTTCCGCAGCCTTAACAATATCTACGCTCAGGTCATCGATGACGTAAACGGCGTAACTTTGGTTTCCGCAAGCTCTCTTGACAAAGAAATCAAAGATCAGAACGTCAGCGGCGGCAACGCTGAAGGCGCTAAATTGGTCGGTGCTTTGGTTGCAAAGCGCGCTATTGAAAAAGGTATCACGACAGTTGTCTTCGACCGTGGCGGTTACATTTATCACGGCCGTGTTGCAGCTCTCGCAGACGCAGCTCGTGAAGCTGGCTTGAAATTCTAATCAAGGAGGAAATAACACATGGCAAAAGTTGACCATGCAGGTCTCGAATTACAGGAAAATGTAGTATTCATCAACCGCGTTGCTAAGGTAGTTAAAGGCGGCCGCCGTTTTTCCTTCAGTGCCCTCGTTGTTGTCGGTGACGGCAACGGCAAAGTTGGCGCAGGTTTAGGTAAAGCCGGCGAAGTTCCTGAAGCAATCCGCAAAGGCGTTGAAGACGCTAAGAAACATATGATTACCGTTCCCCTTAAGAACGGCTCCATTCCTCACACGGTTACCGGCATCTTCGGTGCAGGCAAGGTTTTCCTCAAACCGGCTGCTGAAGGTACTGGCGTTATCGCCGGCGGCCCGGTCCGTGCCGTATTGGAACTGGCAGGCGTCCGCAACATCCTCACCAAATCGATCGGTTCTTCCAACCCGAACAACATGGTTCAGGCAACCCTCGAAGGCCTCGGCCGCTTGAAGGATGTCAACAAAGTTGCTGAACTCCGTGGCAAAACTGTAGAAGAAATTTACGGTTAATAAGGAGGATATAACAAGATGGCTCAGGTTAAAGTTACACTCGTAAAGAGTTTGGCAGGCCGTCCTGGCGACCAGCGTGCAACCGTCGTTGCACTCGGTCTCCACAAGACGAACTCCAGCGTAGTAAAAGAAGTTACGCCCCAGATCAAAGGCATGCTTCATAAAGTTGAACACTTAGTAAAAGTAGAAGAAATCTAATATAGAAGGAGGTGCGCTGAATTGAAACTTCATGAAATGAGTATTGTTCCTGGTTCCAAGACAAAACGCAACCGCGTCGGCCGCGGTATCGGCTCCGGCAACGGCAAGACGGCTGGCAAAGGTATGAAAGGTCAGCTCTCCCGTAGCGGCGGCGGCAAGCGCCCGGGCTTCGAAGGCGGCCAGATGCCGTTGTATCGTTTGCTCCCGAAACGCGGTTTTAAAAATGTTTGGGCTAAAGAATATGCAGAAGTTAACGTTTCTGTACTCAACCGCTTTGAAGACGGCACGACTGTTGATCCCGTCGCTCTCGTTGAAGCTGGCATCCTGAAAAATGTCCGCGACGGCGTCCGCGTCCTCGGCAATGGTGAACTCACCAAAAAGCTCACCGTCGTTGCAAACGGCTTCACGAAATCCGCAAAAGCGAAAATCGAAGCTGCCGGCGGCAAGGTTGTAGTACCGGGAGAAGAACCGGTAGCAGAACAGTAGGGGTGATTTGCGGTGTTAGAAAACATCCAAAACGTGCTCAACGTTCCGGAATTCCGGAAACGGGCGGTCTTCACCCTCATCATGTTCGTCATTTTCCGACTCGGCGTCCATATCCCCGTTCCGGGTGTTGATTCGTCAGTCATTGAAAGTCTTTTCAGCAGCGGCAACCTGTTCGGACTCCTCGACTTGTTCGCCGGCGGAGCACTGAGTAAGTTCTCCATCCTGGCCATGAGCATCACGCCGTACATCAACGCGTCGATCATCATGCAGCTGCTGACCGCCGTCGTCCCGACCTTTGAACAATGGGCCAAGGACAACCAGGACGGCCGCGATAAGATCCAGAAGGTCACGCGGTACGGCACGGTAGTCCTGGCATTGATCCAGGCTTTCGCCATGAGCTATGCGCTGAAAGTCAACAATGCCCTCATCGTCGACAGCTGGGCCATGGTCGTCATGGTCTCCCTGATCCTCACCGCCGGCACATGCTTCCTCATGTGGCTCGGTGACCAGATCACAGCTGGCGGTATCGGCAACGGCATTTCACTCATCATCTTCGCAGGTATCGTAGCGCGCTTCCCGCAGGGCTGCATGACGATTTATCAGTATATCCAGGCTGGTTCGATCAACATCTTCCAGGCCTTGCTTTTTGCTGTTATCGCCTTGTTCATGATCGTCGTGGTCATCGAAGTCACCCAGGGCCAGCGCCGCGTCACGGTCCAGTATGCGAAGCGTATCGTCGGCCGTAAGATGTATGGCGGTCACTCGACACACATTCCGCTGAAAGTCAACCAGGCCGGCGTCATCCCCATCATCTTTGCTTCGTCTGTACTGATGTTCCCGATTACCATCGCACAGTTCGTACAGAATCAGACAGTCCAGTGGATTGCAAGCTACTTTGCATGGGGCACTGTGACCAACACGGTCATGTACGCCGTTCTGATTATGTTCTTCACATATTTCTACACGGCTATTTCGCTGAATATCCCGCAGCTTACGGCAAACATGCAGAAGTACGGCGGCTTCATCCCCGGCATTCGCCCCGGCCAGCCGACGGCTATGTATATCGACCGCATCATGACGAGAATCACCCTCGCCGGTGCCTTCTTCCTGGCTTTCGTAGCCATCCTGCCGAACTTCATCGGCTGGATCACGGGCATCCAGGGTGTCTACTTCGGCGGCACAGCCATCCTCATCGTCGTCGGTGTTGCCATCGATACGATGAAACAGGCAGAATCCTTAGTTTTGAATAGACAATATCAAGGATTTATGAAATAATAAGGGGGTAGTTTGAATGTATATTCTTTTGATGGGCCCTCCGGGTGCCGGCAAAGGTACCCAGGCTGAACGATTGATTGAAAAATATGGTATTCCCCAGATTTCGACAGGCGACATGTTCCGCGCAGCTGTCAAAGAACAGACGCCGCTCGGCCTTGAAGCCAAGAAGTACATGGACAACGGCCAGCTCGTACCGGATGCTGTTACCGTAGGCATCGTCAAAGAACGCCTCGCCAAAGATGACTGCAAGAAAGGCTTCATCCTCGACGGCTTCCCGCGCACGACCAGCCAGGCTGTATCCCTTGATGCTATCCTCCGCGATTTGGGCATCAAACTCGATGGCGTCATCAATATCGCCGTCCCCGATGACGAACTCATCAAACGGACGACGGGCCGTCAGATCTGCCGCTCCTGCGGTGCGACATACCATGTCACATTCAAACCGTCCAAGGTGAAGAACGTCTGCGACAAATGCGGCGGCGAATTGTATCAGCGCGATGACGATAAGGTCGAAACCGTCAAGAAACGCCTCAGCGTCTACGCAGCACAGACGAAACCGCTCATCGACTACTACAAGAATTCCAATCTCTACATCGAAATCGATGGCAAACAGAGCATGGAAGATGTATACAAAGACATCGTCGCTAGTCTTGAAAAGAGTAAATAAGCATGATTATTTTAAAATCGAAACGGGAAATTGAGTATATTCGCGAAGCTGGCCGCATTACGGCCAACGCCCTTCAGCTGATGAAGAAACTGGCAAAACCCGGCATCACGACGGGTGAACTCGACCAGCGCTGTGAAGAATACATCCGCAGCTGCGGCGCTTTTCCGAGCTGCAAAGGCTATTACGGGTTCCCGGCGACTATTTGCGCCAGCGTAAATGAAGAAGTCGTCCACGGCATCCCGGGCCACCGCAAGCTTAAAGATGGCGATATAATCAGCATTGATTTGGTTGTCAACAAGAATGGCTACCATGGCGATTCGACGGTAACGATTCCTGTTGGCCACGTCCGTCCGGCGACCCTCAAGCTCTTGAAGGTCACGGAAGAAAGCCTTTATAAAGGCATCGAACAGGCCGTCGCAGGAAACCACCTCGGAGACATCGGCCACGCTGTCCAGGCCTATGCCGAATCCTTTGGCTACGGTGTCGTCCGCGATTACGTCGGCCACGGCATCGGCACGGACATGCACGAAGATCCGGAAGTCCCGAACTACGGCATGCCGGGTCACGGCGAACTGCTGGAACCGGGCATGGTCCTGGCCATTGAACCGATGATCAATATGGGCACCGAAAAGGTCCGCCAGTTAAGCAACGGCTGGACCGTTGTCACGCGTGACGGCAAACCGGCAGCCCACTTCGAACATACAGTAGCCATCACGGAAAACGGTCCTGAAATCCTGACCATCCCCGATGCAGAATAAGATGGAACGGACACAGATGATACCTGTCTGCACGGTCGTAGAAAGCCTGGCAGGCAGGGACAAAGGCCGCTTGTATGTTGTTGTCGGCAGTCTGGCTTATCCCTACGTATGGATTGCTGACGGTAGAAAGTACAACCTGGATAAGCCGAAGAAAAAGAATTGCCGGCATCTCCGGATTTTGGCAGCGAGCGTATCCAGTGACAGCGCTGGTCCCTCGCGAATCAGCAATGAATGGATACGGTCCGTCCTGAACCGGGCTGTGAAGAATTGACCAGGGAGGTTACTATGTCGAAGACAGATGTCATTGAAGTAGAAGGCGTCGTCGTTGAAGCTTTGCCAAACGCCATGTTTAAAGTCAAGCTTGAAAACGATCACATCGTGTTAGCGCACGTCTCCGGTAAAATGCGGATGAATTTCATTCGTATCCTTCCGGGCGACCGGGTAACACTTGAATTGACACCGTATGATCTGAATCGCGGTCGTATCACGTACCGCTTTAAGTAAGAGTATTACGCAGGAGGTTAATGATGAAGGTAAAACCGTCAGTTAAAAGAATTTGCGAAAAATGCAAAATTATCAAACGTAAAGGCCGCGTCATGGTCATTTGCGAAAATCCGAAACATAAACAGAAACAGGGTTAATATACCAGGAGGTGAATGAATAGATGGCACGTATAGCCGGTGTGGATTTACCACGTGATAAACGAGTTGAAATTGGTTTGACTTACATTTTAGGTATCGGTCTTTCTTCTTCCCAGAAGATCCTCGCTAAGACTGGCGTAAACCCGGATACCCGCGTTCGCGACCTGACTGAAGACGAAGTACAGAAGATCCGTGAAGTCATCGGTGCTGAATATAAAGTAGAAGGCGACCTTCGCCGTGACACGGCAATGAACATCAAACGCCTGATCGAAGTTAATTCGTATCGCGGCAAACGTCATCGTGCAGGTCTTCCGGTCCGCGGTCAGCGCACAAAGACCAACGCACGTACGCGCAAAGGTCCGAGAAAAGCTGTAGCAGGCAAGAAGAAATAAGATTCTTTAAGTAAGGAGGGAAACGATTTTGGCTAAGAACGTAAGAAGCAACAAAAGAAAAGAAAAGAAACATGTAGAATCGGGCGCAGCACATATCCGTTCTACTTTCAATAACACGATCGTTACGATTACTGACGCAAAAGGCAATGCACTGTCCTGGGCAAGTGCCGGCGGCCTCGGTTTCCGCGGTTCCCGTAAGAGCACTCCGTTCGCAGCACAGATGGCTGCTGAACAGGCTGCCAAAGCTGCCATGGAACATGGCCTCCGTCAGGTAGAAGTTTTCGTTAAAGGCCCGGGCTCCGGCCGTGAAGCTGCTATCCGCGCACTGCAGGCTGCAGGTCTTGAAGTCAACTCCATCAAAGACGTAACTCCTATTCCGCATAACGGCTGCCGTCCGCCGAAACGGAGACGCGTATAATTCGTAAATAATTAACCAAGGTGTTTTGATTCTGAAATAGGAGGATTTTCCTAATGATCGATGATAACAAGTTTAAAGTTAATCCCGTTGAAATCAAAGAAGACGGTACCTATGGAAAATTCGTATGTGAACCTCTCGATCGGGGTTACGGAATCACATTGGGTAATAGTTTGCGGCGTGTCCTCCTGGCCTCTCTGGATGGCGTAGCAATCACTTCGATTAAAATCGATGGTGTGCTCCATGAATTTTCGACCATCCCCGGCGTTCGGGAAGATGTTTCGGAAATCATCCTCAACCTCAAACAGGTTCGGATGAAATTCCTGGACGATGATGTTGACGAACTCGACATCACTGTCGATATCTCTGGTGAATGTGAATTCACTGCAAACGATCTTAACGTAAACTCAGACATTGAAATTTTGAACCCGGATCTTCATATTGCCACGCTGGATACGGATGCTCACATCCGCATGCAGTGCCACATTGAACGCGGCAAAGGGTATGTTCCTTCTACGAAGAACAAGAAAGAAACGGATATGATCGGGGTCATCCCCATCGATTCCATCTTTTCGCCTATTGTGCGCACCAATTACGAAGTAGGCAATATCCGGGTCGGCAACGAAATGGATTACGATTCGTTGACGCTTGAAGTAACGACGGACGGCAGCATCTCTGCTGAAAACGCCGTCGCCAAAGCTGCATCCATTATGATCAGCTACCTGAATTACTTCCAGGACATCGCTACGGACGCTAAAGTCAACGATGCATTGGCACCCTTTACCAATGCCGACGGCGAAGAACCGGAAGAACCGGCAGAACCGGACCTCTCGGAAATCAAGATCGACGTCCTGGATCTCTCCGTACGTGCTTCGAACTGCTTGAAACGCGCCAATATCTATACCTTGGCGGACCTCGTAGAACGGACGGAAGATGACTTGTCGAAGATTCGCAACCTCGGCAAGAAGTCTGTCGACGAAATCATTGAAAAGTTGCAAAAAGAAGGTTACTACTTGAAATCGAGTAACGAAGAATAGTTCGAGGAGGATGAACGATGGCTTATAGAAAGTTGGGACGAGACAGCTCCGCACGCAAAGCATTGCTGCGCAGCATTGTCACCTCTTTATTCCAGCATGAACGCATTGAAACGACAGAAGCAAAGGCAAAAGAACTTCGCAAAGTCGCTGACAAAATGCTTACCCTCGCAAAACGCGGCGACCTCCACGCTCGCCGTCAGGTCTTGGCATACATGATGGATGAAGACGTAGTCAAAAAACTGTTTGACGAAATCGCACCGAAATACAAAGATCGCCAGGGCGGTTACACACGCATCATCAAAACTGGCGTTCGCCAGGGCGATGCTGCTCCGATGGTAATCATCGAATTAGTATAAGCTTGGAACGACAAAAAAAGGAGCTGTCTCGCGACAGCTCCTTTTTTGCAGTTAGCAGTCGGCCGTCCGCGGTCCGCCTCGGACTCAGATGCAGCGTGCCGCTGCGACAGACTCAAACTGACAATGCGTCCTCGGGTGCCCCTACGGGTAACACCGTGTACGTATTCCAGAAAGGCCCCTAACAGGGGCCACCGCAGGGGACGCCCTAATCGGCGTCCCGCGCGCTCCTGCACCATCAGGTGCCTTACATCAAACTCAACAAGGAGGAATGAAAAATGCACTACCGTATGATGCTGGCGGTGAACTTTACGCCGGAACGCCTGGACCAGGTCAAGCTCCTGGCCCTGCTGACCAAATCGAAAGTGAAAGCCGTCAAAGAAGAAGAAAAAAATGAAACTGTTGGCAAAGTCCTCGGTCTGACGGACGAAGAAATCGCTGAAATCGCTGCCATGAAGCAGGAAACAGAAGCGACGAAAGTCCACGAAAAGATGAACGAAGACGAAAAACTGCCGCCGGTCACTAAAGAAGCCCTGATCCTCTGCGGCTTCGACAACAACGCCGTCAACCTGCTCCTAAGCAGCATCCGCCGGGGCCGCCTGAAAAACGTCCCCCTCAAGGCCATGCTGACGCCGAACAACATTTCCTGGACCATCGAAACGATCCTTCAGGAACTGTCGAAGGAACATGAATATTTCCATAAAAAGAGGTAAGGTCAGATGAGACCGACGACACTTTGTTTTCCCGTCCGCGAGGACGGGAAAATTTTATTGGGCCGCAAGAAACGCGGCTTCGGCGTGAGCAAATGGAACGGCTTCGGCGGCAAGATCGAAAAGGGTGAAGACTTCCTCCAGTGTGCCGTCCGCGAGCTCCGGGAAGAAACAGGCCTCATCGCCAAAGAAGAAGACCTCGAATTCACAGGCTTCCTCGACTTCCACTTCCCGGCCTCACCAGAACTCAACCACATCGGCTACGTCTACTTCCTGCACCGCTGGAATGGTACCGTCGAGGAAACAGAAGAAATGGAACCGCACTGGTTTGACCCAAAGGACTTTCCCTACGACGAAATGTGGAAAGGCGACCGCACCTGGATTCCCATGCTCCTCAAAGGAGAAAAAGTAAAAGGCATCATCACTTTCGCCGCCGACAACGACAGAGTCGCGAAGATGGAATTCAGCCGAATAGGAGCCTGGGGGCGCCGCCGTCCGCAGGCGGCCGTCCGGAAAGGCCCCTTATTAGGGGAGCCTTAAAATTTATGGAATGTTTAATATAGTATAATATACTGGTTAGGAGATGGCGGTTTAATGATAGACAGGGATTTTGTGGTGGCCCAGTTCCGGCGTTATGTCGATGGCTTTGATCAGTCTGAGGAGGGCGTGCGCTTGAAGTATGCTCATTCGCTGCGGGTCAGTGCCCTTTGTGAGGAAATTGCGGCGAGTCTTGGTTTGCCCTCGGCGGACCGGGATTTGGCCTGGCTCATCGGTGTGCTCCATGATATCGGCCGTTTCGAGCAGCTGCGGGAATATCATACCTTTGTCGATTACCGCTCTATGGACCATGCCAAGTACGGCGCCCACTATCTCTTTGCCGACGGCCATATCCGCGATTTCCTGGCCGATGAGGCTGATGACGACGTCATCTGTGCGGCCATCGATCAGCATAATGTCTATCAGCTGCGGGACGGTCTGACGCCGCGCCAGCTCCTCTTCTGCCGCCTCATCCGCGATGCGGACAAGTTGGATATTTTCCGGGTCTATGTCATGTATCTGGAGCAGGGGAAGAATATCTGGCATACGAATCTGGATGATTTCGAAAAGCAGGCTGTTTCGCCGGCTGTCCTGGCCCAGGCGCGGCAGAAAAAGCTCGTGCGCACGCAGGATAAGAAGAATTTCATCGATTTCTATATCGGCGCCCTTTGCCTCTATTTCGATTTGAATTATCCTAAGAGCCGGGAGTTGGCCTGGGAGCAGGGATACTACGGCAAGCTCCTGGCCTTTCATTCGCAGAACGGCGAAAGTGAAGCGGCGCTGGATGAAATACGCCGCCTGGTCCGTGCTTGAAGTTCATTTGCAACGACTTCGCTTTATTGATACAATGTATATGCAATAACTCGATAAATCTTCTATTATATATGATGTAAAGTATAGGGGGATAAAAGGTATGGAAATTTTGGTTACTGGCGGTGCCGGTTTCATTGGCTCGCATTTGCTGCAGCTGCTGCAGGCACGGGCCATACAGACCGTGGTCTTTGATAATCTGGGCAG
>ULOV01016565.1_pt1 | contig 14209 bp, 10 predicted proteins | sample 1952871 | NCBI WGS metagenome assembly ULOV01 (sample SAMEA4835612, study PRJEB28245) | human gut metagenome | biome: gut microbiome; material: fecal sample | place: Denmark | collected 2008
CGTCAGTCTTTCTTATTTCCTTGATGATAGCATCTTTCATCTGCTTACGCTGTTCCTGACGCAGTTTGTCTTTTTCCTCTCGTTCCTTACGTTTTTCTTCTTTTGTCTTCTTCTTCGGACGAGTAGACTGGTTCAATGCAGCCAGGTCAATCTGACCTACGACATTAATCTTCGACTTAAATTCCGTTGGACGGATTTTAAACACCTCATCTTCCTTGTCCTGCAGAACGGTTTGTACTTCGGGTACTTCTTTCTTTTCTTCCATTAAATCTGGTTTCAAATCTTCCGCCTTCTCCTGTTCCGGCTGTTTCTGTTGTTCATTAATCTGAGGTTGTGGTTGTACTGTTTCTGCTACAGGAGTTTCTTCCACATGTTGCGGTTCATTCTTTTCCACCGGTACAGATTCCTCTACCACTTCCTTTATTTCTTCCTTAGCAGGCTCCACCACAGCCGGCTTCACCTTCTTCTTATTAAGACTGTCCAAATCAATTTTGCCCACAGGCTTAAATTTCGGACGTGCATCTTCAGGCACAACTGTTTCTATTACCTCCGGCTTTGCTTCAGCCTGCAGGTCATCAATAGAAACAGAAGCTTTATTACGTTCTTTATTCTGCCGTTCTTGAAAAATCTTTTCAGACTCTATTTTCAAATCTTTGTCTTTGCTAAACTCTTTCACAAGTGCAGCATATTGTTCATCAGTAATTTTAGTATTCGGATTTGCTTCGATAGTATATCCTTTCTTTTGTAAAAAGTCCACCACCGTCGCAATACCTACATTCAAATCTCTTGTTACTTTGTTCAGTCTTATCGTCATAAATTCTTTTAGTTTTTAATAGAGTTCAGGAAAAAGTTTTTCAGTCACGGATAATCAATATGATTGACTATATTTATTCCTCGAACTCTGCCCTCAAAATTCTTAACACATCGTCTACTGTGTTCTCCTCCAAATCTGCCTTTTCAATCAGCATCTCACGTGGAGCGTTCAGTACACCTTTTGCCGTATCTATACCAATACCCTTGATGGCATTGATAACCCATTCATCAATTTCGTCTTTAAACTCATCCAGATAAATATCTTCATCTGTTGCGTTTTCATCCAGTTCACGATATACATCAATGGTATATTCGGTCAACATACTTGCCAGCTTGATATTCATACCACCTTTACCGATAGCAAGAGATACTTCTTCCGGCTTCAGATATACTTCAGCTTTCTTCTCTTCTTCATGCATGATAATAGAAGAAACCTTAGCAGGACTCAACGCACGCTGTACGAACAGCTGTATATTCGAAGTATAATTGATAACATCAATATTTTCATTGCGTAACTCACGAACAATACCGTGAATACGAGAACCTTTTACTCCGACACATGCTCCAACCGGATCAATACGTTCATCGTAAGATTCTACAGCAATCTTTGCACGTTCACCAGGTATACGGGCAATTTTCTTGATAGTAATCAATCCGTCATTGATTTCCGGAACTTCCTGTTCAAACAGACGTTGCAAGAACATAGGCGAAGTACGGCTCAAAATAATCTTCGGATTATTATTCTTATTGTCTACCCGTGCAACTACTGCACGTACAGTTTCTCCCTTACGATAGAAATCGCTCGGAATCTGCTCAGTTTTCGGAAGCAGCAATTCATTACCTTCATCATCGAGTAACAAAATTTCCTTTTTCCAGATCTGATAAACTTCTGCAGCAATGATAGTACCGACCTTGTCAATATACTTATTGTACAAGCTGTCTTTTTCCAGTTCCAAAATCTTAGAAGCCAATGTCTGGCGAAGGTTCAAAATCGCACGGCGACCAAACTTTTCGAATATCACCTCATCTGTAACCTCCTCTCCCACTTCGTAAGATGCATCAATTTTACGCGCTTCAGTAAGCGAAATCTGCAAATTCGGGTTCGTCAATTCATCATCAGCCACCACTTCACGATTACGCCATATTTCAAAGTCGCCTTTGTCGGGATTTACAATTACATCGTAATTTTCATCGGTTCCGAACATCTTTGCAATCACACTACGAAATGACTCTTCCAGTACGCTCACCATAGTGGTGCGATCGATATTCTTCAAATCTTTAAATTCCGAAAACGTGTCAATTAAACTGACAGTTGCTTCTTTCTTCGCCATAATTTTATTTAAAGCTTATTAAGTATTTGGTGTATTTTATTTCGTCATAAACAAAGGTTACATTCTGTTCTACCAGCTTCGGACGTTTTGCACCTTCCGGCTTTACTTTCACTTGTACCGTGATCGTAAAGTTCTCTTCATTGGCATCCGTCAATACGCCGGTCCATTTTTTTCCATCCTTACCCAGCACTTCTACTTCTTTTCCGATATGGATTATATATTGCTGAAGCACCTTAAAAGGTTGTCCGATACCAGCCGACCCGACCTCAAGTTCATAATCTTCTTCCTCTCGGTTCAGCTTCGATTCGATATAACGGCTCAAGTCCACACAATCATCGATCCACACACCTTCCGCATGGTCGATTTCAACTACAATTTTGTCATCCGGAGTTACAGTGACATCCACCAGAAAATAATCTTTACCCTCCAGCCATTCTTCAACTATCCGGGTTACAACGTTTTTATCTATCATGTATTAACTATATAAGAACAAAAAAAGGAGCTTAACCGCCCCTCCACCTTTTCATCCATCTCGGTTGCAAAGATACAAATAATATAATGTACTGCAAAATATTAGAATAAATATTTCATTTTTAGCAAGATTTATCTTTTTAAGATATCTTTGTACACAAAATCAAACATAAATCTGCATTATGAACAATAAAAGCATCAACAGCAATAAACAGTTTATGATAGGGAACGGCATATTAGCCTTCGGAGTATTTTTCATTGTATGCCTGTTTCTTTATTTGAGTTTTCGTACTCCTCAAACAGCAGATCAGAGCAAAACATCTGCTGATTTATATACCATACAAGTAGAAAACAGTTTTGCCGGAGATAGCATTTCGGTTTATATAAACGACAGCCTTCTGCTCAACTGTACAATGGGATCGACAGCACTTACACTTCAGGTGAATCGCTTTGCCGAAGAAAATGCACTGATGATTGTCGATAACAAAAGCGACGAAATAACCCCGTTCAGCCTAAACCCGAAAGGGAGCATAGTCAACGTTGCGAAAAAGGACGGAAAAATATCAATACAAGAATCGGAAAGAGAATAAAAGACATCTACGTCATTCAAACTCCAAGACAAAAGTAGTATTCCAACCGTTCGTCCCTGGTCGCAACAGGCTGATACTACCTCCCGACAACTTCATAATCTGTCGTGAAAGAGAAAGGCCTATACCGCTTCCTTCACTACGGGTTGTAAAGAAAGGCACAAAAATCTGCTCTGCTTCTACCTCCGGTATAGCAGGGCCATCGTTACTGACATACACAAAGACATGCTCGTCAGCCGAGCTGTATGCACGTACGTGTATTCTTCCCTTCTCACTGCCAATCGCTTGTACCGCATTTTTAATCAGGTTAATGAGCACCTGACGTATCAGATTAGGATCAGCATAAAGCATCAGTTCGGCAGGTTCCACTTGCAAGGAAAGAATAATATTATCAGGGACAAGAGTTAATCCTTCAATCTGCCTGAGCAGATCCAACAAATAAAATGGTTCGGGTGAGGGTTTCTGTAAAGACGAGAACTTCCGGTAACTATCAACAAATGAAATCAGCCCGACTGAAGTTTCATGAATAGCCCGAATACCATCGTACAAAGGTGTTCCTACCACATCCTTACGTTTCAAAAATGTTTCACTCAGCGAGGAAATCGGAGCAATGGAATTCATGATTTCATGTGTCAACACCCGAGTCAGCTTAATCCACGAATCAAGCTCTTTTTCATCCAGCTCATTACGGATATCATTCAAAGCAAGAATACGCACTTTCCGTTCTCCCAGTTGCATAACAGAAGCCCGCACCAATAGCTGTACCTCGCCTTTCGAAGTAGACAGCTGTATATTACACCGCTCTCCAGCTCCCAATGAACGAAACACATGAGAAACTTCCGCTCCGTATCGTTCCAGCTGCTGCAAGGTACTCAAAACAGGAAGCCCCAAGAGGCGTGCTGCTGCCGGATTTGTCTGCACAACTTTCATACTTTCGTCCAACACAATAATTCCCGACGTAACACTGGAAAGAATCTGTTCATAAAACCGTTCTCGCTGCTCCATCAGTTGTTTCTGTTCGCTCATCAGTCCTCCGAAACGGTTAAGCGTATCTTGTAACACGCGTTCTCCTCCCGAAAAGCCATAAACCGGTAAACGAAACGAATAGTCACGATTTCGGATAGCCTCCAGCATCAGCCAACTCTTTTCACGCAGTTGCTGCTGCATTTTCCGGAAAATAAAAATGGAAGCGACACATAGAAGAAGTCCTGTAACCAGCAATCCACCCTTCCCGTAAACAATCCCCAAAGTTACCAGTACAACTCCGCCAACAAGCAACAGCGTACGAACGGTAATCGAATAAATCCACCTATAACCCATAACGTTTCATTTTATTATAGAGTGTCTGACGGGTAATTCCCAACATAGCAGCTGCCTGCGAAAGATTCCCTTCACACTGATCGATAGCACGCTTCACCATGCTACGTTCCATTTCGTCAAGCGTATGAAAAGGCACTTCCGCTTCAGCATTTCCGGCAACAGGTTCAGGACCAGAGGTTGTAGAAGTGAGTTGCAACATATCCCCTCGCAACTCATCACTATCGGACAAGATAACGGCTTTCTCTACCGTATGTTGTAATTCACGAATGTTACCATACCAGGGATGTTCCAGCAAACGGCGCGCAGCTTCAGGACTGAAAGCTTGCACTTGTCTGCCATATTGCCTAGCATACTGTTCAAGAAAACGTTTCGCTAACGGAAGAATATCTTCCTTACGTTCACGCAAAGCAGGTATATGCAAATGAATGGTATTAATACGATAGAGCAGATCTTCACGGAACTCACCGTTTCTTACCATATCTTCCAAATTACGGTTGGTAGCACATATCAAACGAATATTAGTAGGCTGCTGCGTATTGCTTCCAACCTTTACGAAACACCGCTTCTGAATAGCCGTAAGTAGTTTCGCCTGCAGATGATAGGGTAGGTTAGCTATTTCATCCAAAAAAAGCGTTCCACCGTCAGCAGCTTCAAAGCGTCCTATGCGATCGGTATGTGCATCGGTAAACGAACCTTTCACATGACCAAACAATTCACTCTCAAATAAAGATTCCGTAATGGCGCCCATATCGACAGCTATCATCGGTCCTTCCTTACGATTGGAAAGACGATGTATCTCACGGGCCAGCATATCTTTTCCTGTTCCGTTTTCTCCTGTTATCAGAATATTGGCGTCAGTCGTACTAACCTTCTCTACTAACATGCGCAACGGACGGATAGCCTGTGAATTTCCCCAGTACATTCCGTCATCGGAAGCGACTGGTGGGACAGCTGTTTTTTTCTCACCCTTACGGGCTTCAACTATCCGGGAGTATGCTTCCTGAAGTGTCTGTACCAGCCGTGCATTTTCCCAAGGCTTTACTACAAAATCAGCAGCCCCCTCCTTTATTCCCGTAACTGCCAGGTTTATATCTGCATAAGCCGTAAAGAGTACCACTTCTGTCTGCGGACGAAGACGTTTTATCTCACGAAGCCAGTAAAGTCCTTCGTTTCCACTATTGATACCCGAAGAAAAATTCATATCAAGCAATACGATATCGACTGCCTCCCGATTCAGCAATGTAGGTATTGTAACCGGAGAATCTATTGTTATCACACGCTCAAAATATTCTCCCAGCAGATATTGCAACGAAGTCAATATATTACGGTTGTCATCAACCACCAACAGGATTCCTTGTTTAGCCATATTCTTTTTATTTGCAGTATTGCAAAGATACGTAAAGATAACATAAAGAAACAGGTAACAGGTGACAAAAAATTAGACAGTGAGTGTCTAATTTTTTGACACATCGCTTAATACACGCATTACTATACACACTGATTTTCAACAACTTACCACTTTGGCACGATATTTGATTTTAATCAGACAGATAAAAACGAAAACACATGAAAAGAAATAATAAGACCAAACAGTCATTGCTTCTGCTCGTAAGTCTGTGCAGCCTCAACATAACAGCTCAGGAGGTCTGGAATATCGACCAGTGTATGGCTTATGCAGTGGAACATAACCACATCGTAAAGCAGCGCCATCTGGAAGCAGACAATTACCGTATGGACCGTATGAAGGCTATCGGACAATTTCTGCCAGGAGTATCAGGAAATGTCAGCGCACAATATAATTTCGGGCGTTCAGTCGATCCGGAAACTAATACATATATATCAAAATCAACCTTCAATAATGGTTATAGCATGGAAGCCTCCATTCCTATCTTCCGGGGAGGAAGCCTGATCAACCAAGTACGAAAAAGCAAAGCAAATTTACTGCTTGGCAAAGCAGCTCTGCAAGAAGCACGGGATAATACAGCTCTGGAAACATTTCAGGCCTACATTGATGCATTGTATTATTATGGTACTACCCGACTGGCAAAACAAAAGCTTGCGGAAAGTGATTCATTATTATACAAAACTCGCCGACAGGAAACTCTAGGGTTAAAAGGAATGGCCGACGTTGCGCAAATGGAGGCACAGCAAGCAAGTGATGCTTACAACTTAACACATCAGCAAAACTTATATGAAACAGCTATGCTGACCTTAAAACAAAAAATGAATTTCCCCATTGAAGAGGCTTTGCTGCTCGACACCTGTCTGCTGGAGCAATCTACACTAGAGCAAGAACAACTGACCATAGAACATGCCGACAATGTATTCCGTCTTGCGTTAAACTGCAATCCGGTTTTGAAACAGGCCGAAATGCAGAAACAGTCGGCAAATATGGACCGTAAAATTTCATGGAGTTCATTTGTTCCATCCATCAGTCTTTATGGAGGAATTTCAAGTTCTTATTATAAAGAATTACATCAAACAGGATACCCTCCGTTCCATACACAGTTTGAGAATAACTTCGGCTCATATTTTGGAATCAGCATGAGTATACCTATCTTCAACCGTCTGTCGGGCATCGCGAACATGCGACAGGCACGAAACAACTACCGGATAGCAACCGAACAGTATGAGGCGCAGAAAGAAGAGCTTCAGAAACTGGTACAGCAAGCCGTACAAGACCGTGAAGGCTACCTGAAAGAAAGTATCCAGATGGAGAAGAAAGTAGCTTCCGACTCACTTGCCTACCACGTGACGCGACGCAAGTACGAAGAAGGGCTTATGACCTCACTCGATGTACAGAACAATGCTGCCACATTGTTGGAAAGCCAGACCGGACTGTTGCAGAGCAAACTTACCTACCTGATGAAATGCAGACTGGTAGATTATTATAAGGGACAAGATATTATCAGAAACAACGAATAAAAATATTACACACCATGGATATACAACTGGAAAAGAAAAAAGGCATTCAGAAGAAACACATTCCTTACATAGCCGGAGGAGCTGTTGTGATTTTATTATTAATCTGGATTATTTTCGGGAATCATGCATCAACACTAAGAGTAGATGCCGCTTCACTGAATATAGCCGATGTAACCTTCGGTAAGTTCAATGACTATATCCGTCTGAACGGACAAGTTCAGCCAATCTCCGTCGTCCAATTAAGTCCGGAAGAAGGAGGTATCGTACAGGAAAAGGTTGTAGAAGAAGGCGCCCATGTAAAAAAAGGAGATGTCATTCTCCGTCTCAGCAACTCAAACCTGGACTTACAGATACTGAATGCAGAATCGGAACTTGCCGAAAAACAGAACTTACTGCGTAATACACAGGTAACCATGCAGCAAGATAAGCTGAACAATGAAACCGAAAAAGTACAGCTGGACATTGATACACGCCGAAAACAACGTACCTATCTCCAGTATGAACGTTTATATAAAGAACGTCTTATCAGTCGGGAAGAATATCTTCAGGCAAAAGAAGACTATGAAGTAGCACAGAAAAAGCACGGATTGATTACCGAACGTCTGGTACAAGATTCTATCTACCGTAACATACAGATGGACCAGATGGAGGACAATTTACAGAACATGAGAAAGAATGTACTGCTGATTCGTGAAAGAAAAGATAAACTGGAAGTCCGCGCTACAATCGATGGAGAACTTGGACTGCTGGATGCAGAGTTGGGACAGAATATCACTGCCGGACAAATGGTCGGGCAGATAAACGACCTTTCGGACTTCAAGATAGAAGCTATGATAGACGAACATTATATCGACCGTGTGACCAACGGACTGCCGGCTACGTTCGAACGTCAGGAAACCACATTCAACCTGAAAGTTCGCAAAGTATATCCCGAAGTACGTGAAGGACGATTCCGTACCGATTTTGTATTCGAGGGAAAACGCCCTGACAATATCCGGAGCGGACAAACTTACTACATCGATTTACAATTGGGGGAACCAACCGAAAGCGTACTTATTCCAAAAGGAACTTTCTTCCAAGTAACTGGAGGTAACTGGATTTTTGTAGTCGATAAAGAAGGGAAGAAAGCTTATCGCCGTCAGATACGTATCGGACGACAAAACCCACAATATTACGAAGTACTGGAGGGACTGGAAAAAGGAGAGCGTGTCATTGTATCCGGATACGAAAGTTATAAAGACAATGAAGTGCTTATTTTAAAATAATAAATACCTAAGATGAAAACACTTATCCGTAACTTTTCGCATACGTTCAGGCGTTTCTTTACCGCAAGCATACTGAACATTCTAGGATTAAGCATAGCCTTTGCATCCTTCTTCGTCATCATGACACAGGTGGACTATGACTATAATTTCAATAAAGGATATAAGGACTATGAAAAAATATTCCGGATAGAAATCAACCCTAATCCAGATTCAGGCTGGCAACTGTGGACCCCTCGTCCGTTATGTGAGCAATTACAATCCGCTTCACCCTATATAAAGAGTATTTCACAAGTTGAATCATATCAGTCTGAAGATGAATATGAAGTGAACGGAAACCTATTTAAAGCAACAACCTGCACTGGTTTCGGTAATTTTCTGGAAACATTTCAGCCGGAAATGATAAACGGCTCTGCCGATGCGCTGAACCAGCCTAAAACGGTTCTCCTGTCCGAATCGACAGCAAAGAAATTCTTTGGTACAACCGACGTAATAGGCCAGACAATATTCAGAGGGAAACAAGCAGACAATAATGCATGGACCATAGGAGGCGTTTACAAAGATTACCCGGAAAACTCACAGATAAGAAACTGGGTTATGATGCCCAAAGAAGCCGATACTGATAAAGGAAACTGGAAAAACTGGAACTATATCTGCTATATGCGTCTCGAAAGTCCGTCTGCTGCCCCGGAAATAGAGAAACTTATCTTGCAGATTTTTGTGAAAAATTTTCCGGAACTGGAACAGGAAAGTGATATTTCACAGTTCATCCGCCTCACGCCACTTGTCGACGCACATTTTTCTACAGTAGGGAATAAAAGCGCAAGCAGCCGCACAACACTTTATCTGCTGATATGCGTTTCTTTCCTGATCGTAATTATAGCCACCATCAATTTCATGAATTTCTCGTTGGCTGAAACCCCGATGCGCATCAAGAGTATCAATACGCAGAAAGTACTGGGAGCAACCACACGTTCTCTTCGCCTCACCCTGATAACAGAAGCTATGCTTATCAGCTTTATAGCTTTTATTCTCGCGCTTATATGGGTTGCGATACTTAAAGATTTTGGTTTACAGGAACTGGTAAATGCCCGGCTGACAATAACAGAGCATCCGATGTTGCTGCTTGCAACTTTCTGTTTGAGTCTGCTTATGGGACTGATGGCTGGACTTTATCCGTCTTATTACGTAACCTCTTTTCCGCCAGCACTGGTTTTGAAAGGCTCTTTCGGTCTTTCTCCCCAAGGACGCATTCTACGTACCGCACTGGTATGTATCCAGTTCTTTGTTGCCTACATGCTGATTATCGGAGTAGGAATCATGTACCTGCAAAGCAGATATATCCGCACTTCCGACTATGGATATGACAAGGACGCGATTATTGTAGGGAACATGACTAAAGAAACCCAATCACAAACGGATGCAGTAGTGGGAGAACTTTCTCAGATACCAGGAGTTAAAGGAGTGGCCGTGTCGGAGTTTATCTTGAGTTCCGCCGACAATTACATGCATTGGGGACGTTCTAATGGTGACAAATATATCCAGTTCGATGCTTTTCCGGTAGACTGCCACTATCTGGAAGTTATGGGGATTCATATCGTCGAAGGAAGAAGCTTCAAGCCGGGTGACGAAGATGTCTATATCTTCAATGAATTTACACGTAAGAAATACCCGTGGCTAAAAGTCGACCAGCCCGCTCCGGACGACAAATTAGTTATAGGTTTCTGCGAGAACATCAAATACAGCAGCTTCCGCAATGATGACACCAATCAGACAATGGCTTTTCTTATCCCTGGCAAAAAGTTCGCCCAATGGGGATGGGAGTGGCGAAATTTCGTCAATGTCCGTATTTCGGCAGGTGTAGATAAAATTGAGATTATCCGCTCACTCCAGAAAACAATGGAAAAGTTTACCCCCGGACACGACTTCAATTTCCGGTTCATGGATGAAGTGCTCGATGCCAACTACCGGAACGAATTGCGTTTTACCAAGCAAATCCTGCTCTTCTCACTCATTGCCATTGCCATCAGCCTGACGGGAGTGTTCGGACTCACCATGTTCGAAAGCGAGTATCGAAAAAAGGAAATCGGAATCAGAAAGATTATGGGAAGCTCGACCACACAGATTCTGTACATGTTCAACCGAAGATATATACTTATACTCGCCGGATGCTTCATCGTGGCAGTACCGTTCGGATGGTGGATCGGGCAGCACTGGCTGCAAGGATTTGCAGAAAAAACACCCGTCACCCCGTGGATATTCATTTCGTCATTCCTGCTGGTTACACTCATTACCATGATTACCATTACTGTACAAAGCTGGAAAAATGCCAATGAGAATCCAGCAAACAGCATCAAAACCGAATAAAAACAGATTAATAATATGAAAGGACTAAAAACTTACCTCACTTTTCTACACCGTAACAAGTTATTTACGGTTGTCAATGTTGCAGGACTAAGTATCTCACTGATGTTTGTTCTGCTGATAGCCGACATGGTAACCCGCCAACTATCGGTAGACAAGAACTTGAAAGATACCGACCGTATCAGTGTATTTGCAAGCGAAAATACAGCTGCCGGACATTATCTGCTAGGAGAAAAACTGCAAAGCCGTTACCCTGAAATAGAGGAGTGGTGCGCTTATACCGGAAATTTCGGAATACAGACCAGCATCAACGAAAACCCTACCCAAATTCGTACACTCGTCGCCCGAAAGAACTTTTTTCAGTTCTTCGGCCATAAACTGGCAGAAGGAAATCCGGCACAAGTACTGGTAGATGACCATAGCATCGTTCTCAGCCGTTCATGTGCCAACCGTCTGTTCGGTAACGAGGCTGCTTTAGGAAAAGTACTGGAACTGAATACACCGGATTCAAAAGGAAGCGGCAACCAAAAGTTCACTGTAACCGGTATTATGGAAGACATCGAAAACTCTTTGATTAAAGAGTCTACAGAAGCCATTATCCCTTACGAAAACATCAACGAGCTGAACCCGACAATCAGCCTGACAGATGGCGAGATGGGCAATGCCACCAGCGCACTTGTATTCTTCCGTACCGTAAAAGGAAGCGATCTGAACACAAAGGCCAAAGACGCTCTCTCTTATCTGAAAGATTGCTGGTGGATCTATAACCGGGGTATATTCAAGAAAGTACAGTTCGTACCATACAATCAGTTTTACTTCCACACAGAAACACCTTCCGGATCAACAGAAATCAACCAGTACAGCTTCCGTATGGTCGTACTTTTCCTTGTCACCGGTATCATCATTTTATTCATGGCAATATTCAACTACGTCAACATGAGTATTGCACAAACTACCTATCGCGCCAAGGAAATGGCAACCCGCAAGTTGCTCGGTTCTTCCCGCTCCGACATATTTTGGCGTATGATAGGCGAATCGTCCATTATGACCGTTATCGCTTTCATACTCGGATTTCTGCTTGCAAAAGCTGCCGAACCTATTGCCATGGATCTGCTGGGTGTAAAACTCGACCTGACAGGCGATTTGTCTTTCATGACCTGTCTGTCCTACCTGCTGCTTATCGTCTTACTATCATTCATCTCTGGCTTTGTACCTGCTACCATATTGTCTAATTATAATCCACTGGACGTTGTAAAAGGACATTTCCGCCGGAAAACCAAAGCTGTATATTTACGCGTGCTGAACATCGTACAAGATGGACTGACTATTGCCATGCTGAGTTGTGCCTTCTACCTGAGCGTACAGATTCACCGCATATTGAACGAACCGCTGGGATATAGCTACGGAAATATTCTCTGCCTTACTCCGGCGGCAGATCAGGAAACTTTACTTACTTTCCGCAATGAAGTACAAAAACTACCTTTTGTAAAACGGATAAGTTTCGCCCAAGGAACTCCTATAGACGGAGGGAATAATAATACAATGGTTGTTACGGTTAAAGGAGCTCCTAAGAACATGAGTTTTCAGACATTTAAAGTAGACTCAGCCTTTATCGACATGTATCAGATACAGATTTACGAAGACCGCAAAATGCCATTCGGCAAGAATAACTGGTTTATCAGCGAATCGGCATCCAAAGCCCTCGGAGGTGCTACCGACTATGTAAATGATGAGCGAGGCCGTAGTTTCTCCATTGCCGGATTATTCAGAGATTTTCATATACGCTCAGTCATGAGTGAACAACATCCTTTACGGCTCCAGATACTCCCAGCCGACAAAATTTATCCGTGGAGTATTTTGGTAGAAGTACAAGACGGCGATCTGGCAACTTACAGCAAACAAATCACTGATTTGTACAGTACACTGACAGAAAATGCACCATTCAGTTCGAGCTGGTATAAAGACCAGATTGTCAATCAGTACAGTGATATCATCAGCATGAATAAACTGATTAGTATTTTCACGTGTGCCGCACTGATTATTTCACTACTGGGACTGACTGCCATGAGTATCTATTTCATTGCCCAGCGTAAACGTGATATTGCCATTCGTAAAACCTTCGGTTCCAGCAGCCGCAATGAAATGCTGCAACTGATGAAATTTTCATTCTCATCTTTGCTCATCAGCCTGATAATAGCCATACCACTTATGGCTTTCGGCATACACACCATCGACAAGATTGTATCATACGATAGTGACTTCCCCTGGTGGGTGCCACCAACAGCATTTGCCGTCATCACCCTTATCTCACTAGGTTCAGTATACCTTATCAGCCGGAAAGCTGTACGAGAGAATCCAGTAAACAGTATCAAAACCGAATAACAATAAATCAGTTCAGGGCATTTCTTTCTCGAAAATGCCCTGAACTGATTCACTCTTATTTTATTTCTATAGCCCCAATAAAACTGCTTATATATTCACACGAATATGATTTGCAGATATATCGCAAAGTTGCTTCACAAACTTCTGCTTATCTTTCGGAGACAGTACAACGCAATTCTTACCATACGTTATCTCGATTCTGTCTAAGGATGCCGCTGGAGCCGATAGAAACGTATGGGTATTGACAATCTCTGTTATCTCGTCAATATTAATGCATTCGCTATAAAAAAAAGGAATAATCAACACGCAAAGTCTTTCCTTCTATCGCGTATTTTATACTGAAAAGAAGTGCCAATGTAAACACAAGCATAAACAAAACAACACTGAATTTCACTACTGAAAACTCGTTCCAAACTATAAATGTCAACGGTATGCCCCAAGCTACCAGAATCAATATCAGCAACCAGATATCTATTTTTGATCTATATACTTGTTTCATAGTTTATCGGTTATCATTTAACGTGAATATAAGAGCATGTAGAACCTACCGGAAAAGAAAGACACGGCAATTAGGATATAAAATTTATAGCGCTAAATTACCACTTTTCCCTCAGAGTTTAAAGTTACAGAGATTTATTGTACAGCCGATGATTTCTGTAAGGAATTTACGTTACGACCGGGAAATATATGATTGCAAACAAAAATCCAGACATCGCTTCTTCTGCAACTTTGTTGTCAACTTCTCATCACCTAT
>ULOV01018046.1_pt1 | contig 12043 bp, 9 predicted proteins | sample 1952871 | NCBI WGS metagenome assembly ULOV01 (sample SAMEA4835612, study PRJEB28245) | human gut metagenome | biome: gut microbiome; material: fecal sample | place: Denmark | collected 2008
AGATTCTATCTTTCAGAAATTAAAAAGGTAGAATTGCCTCACTGTACGTGTGAATAATATTTTTTTATATTTATCGTTCGTATTTTTACAAACATAAAGGGTATAACAATATGATACAAAGTTTTGCAGATTGGCTTGTTTATGGTGTCTTTGGTCTGAGTGCAGACACTGCTTTAGGCTCATCGGTCAATTTCTTTTTCTATGATACAATTAAAATATTGCTGCTTCTCCTTCTGATAAGCATCATTATGGGTATAGTTAATGCATACTTTCCGATAGAACGTCTGTGTGCATATTTGGTTACGCGCAAGTTATATGGGTTGCAGTATTTTTTCGCTTCGCTGTTTGGTGCAATAACTCCATTTTGTTCTTGCTCGTCAATACCGCTGTTTATTGGTTTTGTCAAAGGTGGAATACCATTGGGAGTAACTTTTGCATATCTTATAACGTCGCCGTTGGTCAATGAAGTTGCTGTTGCAATGTTTATAGGAACTTTTGGCGTAAAGGTAACCGTTATTTATGTTGTGAGCGGCATTCTGTTGGGAATGATTGGCGGTTATGTACTTGGTAAGATGAAGCTTGAGCGATATCTTAGTGATTGGGTGAAACAAATTCAGAAGAATTCAAGCGCAGGTTCTGAGGTCTGGGAGCGTGAGCAGACTTCATTCTGGAATCGTCTGCCTGCAATAGTAAAAGAGTCACTGGGCATAGTCAAGGGCGTATTGCTTTATGTGATAATAGGTATAGGCATAGGTGCATTTATGCATGGTTATGTACCTGAAGGATTCTTTGAGCAATATATGTCAGAATCAAATTGGTTTGCCGTGCCTTTGTCTGTTTTGCTTGCTGTTCCTATGTATGCAAATGCTGCAGGAATAGTGCCGGTTATTGAAGTGTTTGTAGCTAAGGGAATACCTGTAGGCACAGCACTTGCGTTTATGATGGCTGTGGTAGGGCTGTCTTTGCCGGAGGCTACGTTACTTAAAAAAGTAATGACATGGCGCTTGATAGGAGTGTTCTTTGGTACGATAACATTATTTATAATACTCTCAGGCTATTTATTCAATATTATATTGTAGCTCTTACTGATGGTAGATTATGCTTGAATGCTTTTAGATTATATTCTAAATATTTCAGTAGCGTTGTTCGCAAAAAGAACAATTCAGTATAATTCGTATGGTAAAAAATATTGTCATTTGTTTTTTTATTCTAGAAAAATATTCCGTGTTATTTTTCAAAAAAGCCGTGAAAAATCACGGCTTTTTTCTGTTTTATAGTCTTATTACGTTGGTTCTTTGATAGAAATTCACTGATTTTTAAGTCAAAAACCATTGATTTGCGCTTTAAAAGATGCCCTTTTATGAGCTGAAAGGCCGTCTTTTGCATCGTAAAAGGATATGTTTTACATCGTCTGTTGGCTATGTTTTTATGTCGGGCTGAGATAACTTATTGATATGTAAGTCTTTACGTTTTATATGGGTTTTGGATAAAAATCTATTGCTTGTATAGGTTTCTTCATGAGCATTGCCATTCTGAGAGCGTTAAATGAAAAATGTATAAATTTAACAGTTCTGTTATAGTACATTTTAAGATAAAGTCAGTCGAATATAAAGAGTGGTCGGCATATCCTCATATTATGTCATTCCGCTTAGTCTTTTGTTGCAATGCGAAAGCAAGTGAAATTGACATAAGGATTTGTTAGATACATTATGAAAATCATTCTCAAATAGATTTATCTACTAATACGAATAATAAATATGGACAAATTAATGAGCATTCCTGAGTTGACCTTGAAATGTGAGGAAATCAGAAAACGTTTGTTGGAGGTTGTATATAAGGCAAAGGCTGGCCATATAGGAGGCGACCTTTCGTCTTTAAATGTTTTGACGGCACTTTATATGCGCGTCATGAACGTAAACCCTAAGAATCCTAAAATGGATGGCCGCGACCGTTTTATCATGAGTAAAGGTCACTGTGTGGAGGCACTTTATTGTGTGCTTGAGGCTAAAGGCTTTATTACAAAGGAACTTGTCGACACATACGGTGAGTATCTTTCTGTGCTGGCAGGTCATCCTACCGTTGAAGTTCCGGGCATAGAGTTTAACAGTGGTGCGCTAGGACACGGCCTTTCAATAGGAGTTGGCTGTGCAATAGCTGCAAAGATGGACAAAAAGCCTTATCGCACTTTTGTTCTTATGGGCGACGGTGAGCAGGGTGAAGGCTCAATATATGAGGCTGCCATGGCAGGAAGCAACTACAAACTGGATAATCTTGTTGCCATGATAGACCGCAATGGTCTGCAGATTAGCGACACTACGGAGAATGTGATGAAACTCGAATCGATAGACGAACGCTGGAAAGCCTTTGGCTGGGATGTCTATGATGTTGACGGAAACGACATTGAGGCTATTGTCAACTGTCTCGAGTCGATAGACTATAACAACGGCAAGCCGCACATGGTTGTGCTTCATACTACTAAAGGTTTCCATGTGTCATATATGGAAAATGTGCTTAAGTGGCACCACGGAGTGCCTACGGCAGAAGAGTATGAGAAGGCTATCACAGAGATTACAAACCGTATTGAAGAACTTAAAAAGAATTGCTGAAAATGGAAATAAAGAGTGTTGCTTGCCGAAAAAGTTTTACTGATGCTTTGGTTGAACTTGGCAAAAAAGATAAAAATATAGTAGCCGTAACGACAGATGCCCGTGGCTCTGTTACTCTGACAGATTTTGCTAAAGAATTGCCTGAACAGTTTGTCGAGTGCGGTATTGCCGAACAGGATGCTGTGGGCATATCTGCCGGTTTGGCTTCATGCGGAAAGAAAGTTTTTGTCTGCGGTCCGGCATGTTTTTATGTAGCCCGCAGCCTTGAACAGGTGAAAGTAGACGTTGCTTATTCAGGACAGCCGGTCAAGATTTTGGGCGTAAGCGGTGGCGTTGCTTATGGAGCATTAGGCGCTACTCATCACAGCTTGCATGACATAGCCGTACTTCGTACTTTTCCCGGTATGCAGATCGTGTTGCCTTGTGATGCACGTCAGACACGCAAACTCGTAGAACAGCTTGTTGATTATCCTCATCCTGTTTACGTGCGAGTAGGACGTAACGCTGTCCCTGATGTTTATGAGAATAACGATTTTGACTATAAGATAGGAAAAGCCATACAACTTCAAGACGGAAAGGACCTGACTATTATTGCAACAGGTGAAACCGTTTGGCATGCACTTCAAGCCGGAAAACGCCTTGCTGAAGAAGGTGTAAGCACAAGAGTGATAGACATGCATACGTTAAAGCCGGCTGACACTGAGGCCATTATCCGTGCTGCAAAGGAAACAGGACGAATAATAACCGTAGAGGAGCATAGCATGTATGGAGGTCTTGGAGCTATTGTTGCTGAAACAGTAAGTCAGAATTGTCCTGTGCCTATGCGCATACTTGGCATTCCTGATGAAAATGTAATACATGGAAAACCATTGGAGATATTCCATTATTACAAGTTGGATGCTGACGGTATATATGCAACAGCTAAAGATTTTCTTAAGTAAAAGCGCGGGGAAACTGATAAAGGGTTATTGAAAATGAGATATATCATAGCCGTTGATCAAAGCACATCAGCCACTAAGGCTGTGCTCTTTGACGAGCATTGCCATTTGGTCTGTCGTAAGAATGTGCCGCATAAGCAGTATTATCCTCAGCCGGGTTGGGTGGAGCATGACGCTGAAGAGATATACCATAATATGATTGAAGCCATCAGAGAGGTTGTTGATGCTGTTGACGATGATGCTCCCTCATATTCTTTGGCTATTACAAATCAGCGCGAAACGGTTGTGGTATGGAACCGTTTAACAGGCAAGCCTGTATATAATGCCGTAGTATGGCAGTGCCAGCGTGGGGCTGCAATATGCAACGATTTGCGTGAGCGTGGATATACTGATATGATACGTGAGCGTAGCGGACTGCTCATTGATCCATATTTTGCCGCAAGCGGTGTTAAATGGATACTTGACAATGTAAGTGGAGCACGTGAAGCTGCCGACAAAGGTGAACTGCTTATGGGCACAATTGACACGTGGCTCGTGTGGAAACTTACAGAAGGTCGTGCGCATGTCACTGACTATACCAATGCCTCGCGCACTATGTTGTTCAATATTCATACCTTAGACTGGGATGATGACTTGCTCCGTCTGCTTACAATTCCTCGCAGCATGATGGCCAAGCCTATGCCATGCGACTCTGTATTTGGAGAGACTACTGTTGAAGGACTATTTGACAGTCCTGTTGTTATTGCCGGAATGCTCGGTGATTCGCATGGAGCTTTAGCCGGACAGATGTGTTTTGAAGCAGGTATGGGTAAGGCAACGTATGGTACAGGCTCGTCGGTTATGGTTAATATTGGCGAGAAACCTATTGATGCTCCCGAAGGTCTTGTAACGTCAGTTGGATTTGCAGCCCAAGGAAAGGTGTATTATGCTTTTGAGGGAAATATACATTGCACTGGCGCAACTATTAAATGGATGACAGACAACTTACATCTTATAGAAAGTCCGTCTGAGATTGAAAAGTTTGCGGTTAGTGTTCCTGACAATGGAGGCGTGTATCTGGTTCCGGCATTTGCCGGACTTGGTGCTCCTTGGTGGAATTCTAAGGCAAAGGCTATGATTTGTGGAATGACACTCGCTACAGAGAAAGGACATATTTGCCGTGCTGCTTTGGAGGCAATAGCATATCAGATAAAAGACCTGGTTGACCTGATGACCAGTCACGCAGGCATCACATTGAAGGAACTTCGTGTGGACGGAGGACCGACCAATAATAAATTCCTTATGCAGTTTCAGGCCGACATGCTTAACGCATGCATAAACCGCTCAGATGTTGAAGAGGCATCAGCCATGGGTGCTGTGATTATGAATGGTCTGGCACGTAAAGTGTGGAATAATATAGATGAAGTGGCGGCACTGCGTAAGTCGGACAACCGCATATATCCAAGTATGGACGACAGTGAGCGTGATCATCTTTACGCTGGCTGGACTGAGGCAATACATACTGTAAACAGAAAATAGTAATTAGAATTAAAAATCAAACGAAAGATAACACTATGAAGAAACAAGCTCAAGCTGGAAAAGAAACGTTTGGACTGATTATCGGTACACGTGCATATTTCAATTCAGAACTTGCCGTTGATGTACGCAAGACATTGTTGGAAGAACTTGATAAAGCCGGATACGGCTATGTTATATTGGATGAGCAGGACACGCCTACCGGCGGTTCGATGGAAACTGTTGAGGACGGAAAGAAGTGCGCAACGCTGTTCCGTGCAAACCGCGACGAGATAGACGGAATAATAGTTTCGTTGCCTAACTTTGGTTTTGAGGTTGGCATTATCAATGCTATAAGCCGTGCAGAACTTCATGTTCCTGTACTTGTTCAGGCATGCGACGACCAAAATGACAAGGTTGATCTTGACAGTCGTCGTGATGCTTTCTGCGGAAAGATATCTGTATGCAACAACTTATATCAGTATGGTATTCCGTTTACAGATACAACATTCCACACATATTCCATCCACAGCGATTTGTTAATGAAAGACATCAACAAGTTTGCTGCAATATGTAGTGTTGTCCGCAAACTCACTCATGCACGTATCGGCCAGATTGGTACGCGTCCTCTCGGATTTAATACATGCCGTGCAAGCGAAAAACTCCTTCAGGCTAGCGGTATAACTGTTGTGCCTGTAGATCTCAGTGAGATTCTTTTCAATGCCAGACGCATAGACAATGAGGCTTCTGCCCTGAAGAAAAAAATGGAAGAGATTAGCCACTACGCAAAAGTGCCTGAGGCATATCAGGAGAAACTTGCATTACAGGCTAAGTTCGGACTTGCTGTTGAAGAGTGGATACAGGCTAATGAGATTGATGCTGCCGCAATACAGTGCTGGGATTCTCTTGAGCAGAATTATGGTTGCGCTGCATGCGTAACAATGAGTATGCTTGGCGAGAAACTTATACCTTGTGCTTGTGAGACAGATATTGCCGGAGCTGTGTCAATGTATGCTTTAAGCCTTGCAGCCGGAAAACCTGCCGCTTTGCTCGACTGGAACAACAACTTTGCAGAAGACCGCAACAAATGTGTCTGCACTCACTGTGGCAATTTCCCAAAGAGTTTCGTCAATAATGACCTTAAACTTGGACCGCTCGGTGTCCTTGGACGTACCTTAGGCAAGGTGAATACTTTTGGAGCAGTGTATGGCAAGTGTACGGAGGGTGACTTTACATATTTCCGTATTTCAACCGATGATACTCTTGGATGTATCAAGAGTTATCTTGGTAAAGGCGAAATTACAAATGATCCTTATGGTATGGACGGATGTATAGCTGTTACTAAAGTTAATAATTTGCAGAAACTTATGAAGTTTATATGCAAGAATGGCTTTGAACATCATGTGGCTATGGTGCGTACAGATGTTGTCGACATATTGACTGAGGCTGTTGATAACTATCTCGGATGGGATTTGTACGTTCATGAGTAATAATCTTTATTATAAGAAATAAAGTGAATATGGCAAGCAGACAAGTTCTAAATTCTTGTCTGCTTGTTTTGTCTCTATCTGTAACTTGTAACTTTCGTGTAGAAAAAAATGTTTCTCAATGTCGCAATAATTCAGATATTTTACCTAAATTTGCATTCGGGAACAAAATGTCATGCCGGTCAACATAAAGCTATGCTTTTTGGTGACAAACAGCTTGACAGATGTAAGTAACCAATTGTAATATGAACAATAAGTATGAAACATACTATTGTTTGCAATGTCAACAGATTAGCTTGTTAACTGAATGAAGACATATTAATAACTTAAAAAATAATTATATTATGTTTGAAGGACAACCAAAAGGTTTGTATGCGTTGGCATTGGCCAACACGGGCGAGCGTTTCGGATATTATACGATGCTCGCGGTTTTTGTGCTTTTCCTCCAAGCCAATTTCGGTTGGGATGAAGGAAAAGCGGGTGCTGTTTACTCTGCTTTCTTGGCATTTGTCTATTTCCTGCCTCTTGTAGGTGGCGCGATAGCTGACAAGATTGGATATGGTAAATGCGTAACAACAGGTATTATCGTGATGTTCCTCGGATACCTTATGTTGTCGATTCCGGCTGGAGCTGGTGTTCTGGGCATGGTCCTCATGTTCGGTGCGCTGATATTTGTATGTGTCGGAACGAGTCTGTTTAAAGGTAATCTGCAGGTAATGGTTGGTAACCTTTATGATGATCCGGCTTTGCAGTCAAAACGTGACTCAGCTTTCTCTATATTCTATATGGCTATTAACATAGGTGCGCTGTTTGCTCCTACTGCAGCTGTAAAGATTATGGAGTTTGCAACAACGTCACTTGGTGTGTCTGAGGCTGATGCTTATCATTATGCATTTGGTGTTGCTTGTGTTTCTCTTATTGTTTCAATCGCCATTTATTATGGTTTCAGAAATTCTTTCAAGCATGCCGACTATAATAGCAAGACAGAAAAGAGCGTGTCTGGTCATACAGAACCTGAACTTACTCCGAAAGAGACAAAGGATCGTGTTGTTGCCCTCTGCCTTGTGTTTGCAGTTGTAATTTTCTTCTGGATGGCTTTCCATCAGAATGGATTGACACTGACTTATTTTGCTCGCGACTTTACCAATCAGCATAGTACAGGCTTGGAGAGTATGATGTTTGATGTAACAAACCTTGTTTGTGTAATCTTCATTGTTTATGCCCTGTTCTCGCTCTTCCAGTCAAAGACCGGTAAGGGAAAAGCTATATCAGCATTAGTCATTGTTATTGCTGCAGTTATTCTCATTGTTAAATATGTAAACCTTACTCCGGAAGGCGTTGTCGTAACAGCTCCTATCTTCCAGCAGTTCAACCCATGTTTCGTAGTCATGCTTACACCTGTTTCTATGGCTATTTTCGGATGGCTGGCAAGCAAAGGCAAAGAGCCTTCAGCTCCCCGCAAAATCGGATTGGGTATGCTTGTAGCAGGATGCGGTTATGTAGTTATGATGATAGGTTCTATGGGACTTGAGTATGGAGGCACTGATCGTGTTTCACCTAACTGGCTTGTTTCTACATACCTCATTCTTACATTTGGTGAGCTGTTGCTTTCTCCTATGGGTATATCTTTCGTATCAAAGGTTGCTCCTCCTAAATATAAGGGTTTGATGATGGGTGGATGGTTTGTTGCCACTGCTGTAGGTAACATGCTTGTATCTATTCCAGGATTCCTTTGGGGCAATGTTTCACTCGAAGCTGTATGGGGAATACTCGTTGTTCTATGTCTGCTTTCATTCCTCTTCATATTCTCTATAATGAAGAAACTCGAGAAAGTTTGCTGATAACTCACTTTATTTAGATAAAAAGAACTTAAGATTGAGAATTACGATGTCCTTTGTTGCGTTCAATAGATTTTTGTAACAAGGATATCGTAATTCTCAATTATAATTTGATAGGTAATGAAAACAATTATTCTTTCTCTACTTGCTTTTATATGCGTAAGTAGGGCTTATTCTTTTGTTAATATAGACATTACTGAGCATAAATGTGTTGAGAAGCGTGATTCTATTCTTAATACTATTACAGGTGCATCTATTTCAAAAAATATCATTTCCATAACTGACTTTGGGGCTAAGGGCGATGGATTAAAAAATTGTAAGCCTGCTTTTGACAAGGCTATGAAGACAGCTTCAAAACAGGGTGGGGCGCATATCGTTGTGCCGGCAGGAACATATTTTGTTAAGGGATCGATACACTTTGTCAGTAATGTATGTCTAGATCTTGCTGATGGAGCCATTATTAAGTTTGCTCCTGATCCAAAGTATTATCTTCCTCTTGTAAATACAAGTTGGGAAGGCACGTTCCTTTATAATTACAGTCCGTTTATTTATGGCTATGGTCTGCATGATGTGGCAATAATAGGCAAGGGCGTAATAGACGGAAATGCCATGTCTACATTTGCCACATGGAAGTCTAAGCAGAAAGAAGGACAAGCGTTAAGTAGAAAGATGAATCATGAGGAACAGCCTTTAAACTTACGCCGTTTTGGTGAAGGCTATTGGCTTCGTCCTCAGCTTATTCAGTTCTATAACTGTAAAAACATAACATTATCAGGCGTATTTATTACAAATTCTCCATTCTGGTGTGTTCACCTTTTAAAGAGTGAGAATATTATTTGCCGTTCTCTCCGTTATGATGCCAAGTTGGTAAACAATGACGGCATTGACCCAGAGTGTTCACGTAATATTCTTATAGAAGATATTGACTTTAATAATGGTGATGATAATGTTGCCATTAAGAGTGGAAGAGACAACGATGGTTGGACCGCTTCTATGCCTTCAGAGAATATCATCATCCGTAACTGCCGTTTTAAGGGACTTCATGCAGTTGTGTTGGGCAGTGAGATGTCAGCCGGTGTGCAAAATATATTTGTAGAGAATTGCACTTACGGCGGATATTGTAAACGTGGAATTTATATTAAGACAAATCCGGACAGAGGAGGATTTATAAGGAACCTTTATGTAAAAAACTGCAAGTTTGATGAGGTTGAAGATTTGTTCTATGTTACAAGTATGTATGCAGGTGAAGGTCTTGACAACAATCATTACACAGATGTAGAGAATATTTATGTAGACAGCCTTATTTGTCGTAAGGCGACTAAAGCAGGTTTTGTATTGCAAGGTACATCACAGAAACCGATAAAAAATGTAATCTTCAGTAATGTTGAAATAGGTGAGGTTGCCAATGCTGTAAGTTTTGACAATACATCAGCTGTTGAAATACGAAACTCACATCTTGGCGGACGTGCCGGAGTGCCTACACAAGTTACCTCTGGTGATAATATCTTTAGATAAAATAAGATATGCTGATAAAGTCATTTTATTTGGCATTTTCATTTAAAGTATAATAAAAAGGGATGTCACCATTATTATATATGACATCCCTTTTTGTATAATGTAACTTATTGATAATTAAACATTACAATGCAGCATCATGAAGAATCTCTTCAAGTGTAGGATGTGTGTGAATTATATCACGCAAATTGTCAATAGTTCCATCAAAATTCATTATTGCTGTAGCTTCCTGAATAATGTCTGCGGCATGTGCTCCGTAAGCATGGCATCCAATAATTTTGTTATTATTATCGGTTAAGAGTTTTAGCATACCTTCACTTTCATCCATAGCCAAAGCCTTACCGTTTGAGCGGTAGAAGCCTTTTCTGGTGTTATATTCAATGCTGTTTGCATCACACTGATCAGATGTCAGTCCTACTCCTGCCACTTCCGGATTTGTAAATACAGCAGCGGGCATTATGTTCATACGTATATTGTCGTTCTTTCCGCATATATGATTAACCGCTCTCATGCCTTGTGCCGTTGCGGCGTGTGCCAGCATTGCCCGGCCATTGACATCTCCTATAGCATATACACCTTCAACGTTGGTCATCATATTGTCGTCAACTTTTATTCCTTTGTTGTCAAAGTTGATGCCCGTGTTTTCAAGGCCTAATCCTTCGATGTTCGGTTTTCTTCCTGTTGCAACAAGCACGATATCAGCTTCAACTTCTTGCGGTTTGTTCTTCTTGTCGAAGCATACAATAAGTTTGTCGTCTTGTTTCCTTATGCTTTTTACTGCAGATTGCATAAAGAATTCAATGCCGCGTCGTTCCATGGCTTTGCGCATTCGCTTTGCTATGTCAGAGTCGATAGCCGGAAGACATTCTTTCAGAAATTCAATTACTGTTACATCACTTCCAAAGCTCTTAAATACAGACGCAAATTCCATTCCGATAACTCCGGCACCTATTATACATAAATGTTTGGGCATCTTGTCCAGGTTTAACAGCTCAGTTGAAGTAACTACACCTTGTTCGTTAATACCCTCTATTGGAGGCAGTTTAGATTCAGAGCCGGTGGCTATTATTATATTGTCAGCAGTATACTCTTCGCCTCCTGCAATAATGGTATGAGCATCTTTGAATGAAGCATGTTCTTTTATAAATGTTATTCCTGGAGATTTCATCAGAGTTTCCACTCCTTCACGCAGTTGAGCCGTAACCTGTTCTTTACGGTTCATTGCCTTTGTGAAATCGACTTCAGGCCTTTGTCCTGTCATGGTGGCCACGGCCTCTATCATGTCAGCCTCATGGCAGAGAGTCTTTGTCGGAATACATCCACAGTTAAGACACGTACCGCCGGCTTGTTTATCTTCAAAGATAATGGTGCTTAGACCATTCTTTGCGGCATCACAGGCCGTATTGTATCCACCTGGTCCGCTTCCAATAATTATCAGGTCTGTTTTCATTTTATAAGTGCTTTTCTTTTATAATTGGTTATGTATAGGTCCTTTTTAAGTCAGCATGAAATATATCTGCTGTAAAAAGTAAACAAGTCTTGCCGCTTTCATTGTTAATAAGAAACCGGCAAGACTTTAGTTATGATATCTTCCGTCAGAATTTATCCTTTATATCTCAGTACAGGTTGTTTTGCTGCCAATACATCGTCAACACGGCCTATAGGAGTGTTGTGTGGAGCAGTCTTTACAATATCTGGATTCTCTTTGGCTTCTTTTGCTATTTCACGCATGATGCCTATGAATTCATCTATTGTATCCTTGCTTTCTGTTTCTGTAGGCTCAATCATCATTGCCTCATGGAAAAGTAACGGGAAGTAAATTGTTGGGGCATGGAATCCATAGTCCAGAAGACGTTTAGCCACATCCATTGTTGTTACTCCTGTTGATTTATCCTTAAGGCCGTTGAATACAAACTCATGTTTGCAGAGTGAACCGATAGGCAGTTCGTACACGTCTTTCAGGCTCTCTTTGATATAGTTCGCATTGAGCGTGGCAAGCGGACCGGCCATCTTTATATTCTCTTTACCGAGTGAAAGTATATATGAATATGCTTTTACTGCAACACCGAAGTTGCCTAAGAAAGCACCTACATGGATATTGCCTTCACCTTTGGTTTCAATCTTGAATTTATTACCGTCCTTAACAACCTTGGGGCAGGGGATCG
>ULOV01026571.1_pt1 | contig 11740 bp, 9 predicted proteins | sample 1952871 | NCBI WGS metagenome assembly ULOV01 (sample SAMEA4835612, study PRJEB28245) | human gut metagenome | biome: gut microbiome; material: fecal sample | place: Denmark | collected 2008
GTGATCCAGATGCTCTCGCCTCGGTCTCTCGCCGCCGTGATGGCATTGACGAGGCGATGCAGCCAGATGCGAGAGTTTACCACCATGCCTCGGAGTTTGTTTTCGCCCGGCAGGATGCAGCCCTGCGTATCATCGGGGTAGTTACCGGCATGGATGCGGATGCCCTCAAAGCCAGGAACGCCCTGCAGCAGGGGCAGCCACTGCTTGAATCTCGGCGACTTGGTGATGAGCACGGGATAAGTGCCCTCGGGTATGGCAGTCTTGCCCTTCATCTTCTGCGCCTTCTTCTCCGACACTCGCCCCAGACGCACATTCTCCTCTTGGGGCAACAGGGTGATTCCCAGCAGGTTGCGCCACGTTGGCTCCAGGGTATCGCAGAAGTAGTGCTCCCCGTCCAGTTTGCCCACATCTACCACATGGCAGAAGCTGCGCTTCTGGTCCTTATTGAGCGTATAGTTCACCTTGCGCTCCACCTCCTCGTCCTTCAGGATATACATACGCCCTATGGTGTAAGTATTCTGCTTAGCTATTCTTTTGAGTACGATTTCCATAATTGTTTCTATTTAGATTCTTTTTTGAGAAAACATAGCTTGCGATAAAAACTGTAATTACCGTAATTGTAATTGCAATGGCTGTTATCAGCTTTGTCATTACCAGCATTAACGCCTTGTTCGCCTGCCTCCACTTTCACGATATACTTTCTGAACACCCAGGTGGCTATCATCCGTCGGGTGCCCTTGGTATCCAGCCCCAAGTCGCTTCTCAACTGCTCAGCCTGCTGATAAGAGAACTCATTTGGCAGAAGTTGCAGCATATTGGAAGGCCCTCTTTTGCTCGACTTCACTCCCTCCTGCTCCGCCTTCACGATAGCATCTCGGAAGAATCTCATCTTGCAGTACAGGTCATACTGCTCGCTCCAGCGCACAAACTCCTCTATCTCGGATTCCCATTGGCAACCATTCGCCACATAGAGCACGCAAGCCTTCAGATAGGCAATGACATTGGCTCTGAACGAGAGGTTCTCGTAAACCCTGTCTTGGCTCATACGGGCAAAGTCGGCATTCTCCTCTTTCAGCTTCTGTGCCAAGGCGAAAGCCTCAGGGCAATTGATAGTACCAGAAGCCATGTTAAGATGCTCGATATAGGGTTTTAAGTTCTCTCTGAATGTGTCATCGTATGTGCCATAGACAGGCATCTCGGCTCCTATCTCACGCTCTGGGATAGTACAGAAGTTGATTCTGGAGATAGGACCATCGGTCAATACCTTGGAGAAATATCGGATACCCTTGTTGATGGTGGTCGAGGCATTCCAGTTAAATCGGATGGTTACTCGCTCCGTAACACTCTGCGTGCCCACTCGGGTTTGTCCATATTGATTACCAGGGTCGAAGGCGAGGCACATGATACGAAACTGCTGGTTGCCAATGCCCCTTAGGTTATCAAACTGGTCTATCTCGTTGAGAGCAGTATAGAGGAAATGCTCCTGCGCCTCGGCGGTACGCATCACGAAGGCAGGGTTGGTCATATCGGCGTCTATCTCCTGGATCACGAGGTTTTCAGGTCGCTTACGCTTATCCTTGTTAGCACCTTTTCTTGTCACCTCATCCTTCCACTCCTTCTCTCGTTTCAGGTTATCTTTGTCTCGTTTTCTGATGTCTTCCATAATCAGGTTGATAGGCATCTGCACGCAGTTCTTTCCTGCGCCCGTACCAGCTAAGAGACAACACATTAGCGTAGCCTCATGCTCCACATTGTCGATGTAATTAAAATAGGTGCGGCAGAGGTGGGTGGCTAGCGGAGGAAAGATGGCATGGGCTACGGCAGGCTTATAGATATCCGGTGTCTGAGACACGAGGAGCTCCACGAGCTTAGGCAGCTTCTTCGGCATCTCGGGCGGAGCGGGGTAATCATCTTCACAGTTAGGAGTTTGGAGTGAGGAATTAGGAGTTGAGAGAGTCGCTTGCTTCTCTGCTTGCGCATTGATGCGGATCACATCTCTAGAGAATGGCTTCGAACTGTCTCCATATTTCTCATAGAAGTCATGGATCAGCTGCTGGCAGTCACGCTCTTGGGCGAAGCTAGGCATCTTCACTGCCACTACTCTTCTCAGCTCCTCTTCGTTCATCACCCTGCTCGCTCCTGCGCTCATGATGGCAAGAAGTGAGGAGTGGCGAGAGCCCTCGGTATCGATATTCACATTCTTCAGTCCTGCCGACTCCGTGAAGAGGTCGAAGGCTATCAGGCTCTTCTCGCTGGCGGTACCAGAGGTTGGTAATCCGTCAGGAATCTGATAGCCTCCAGCAGAGCCGAGATTACCAGCATGAGCAGCATTGCTATCACAAGGTTGGGCAGGCTGAATAGCAGAGCCAGAAGAAACAGCGTGATGGCTGTCAGAGCCCGGAAGTCGATGGTCTTGAACATTTTGTTGAGTGTTGAGTTTTGAATGTTGAATGTTGAGTGGTTTAGGCTGGGTGCCTTGCTGGATTCGTCCGTCGATGGCAAGCCCACGGTCCAGGTAGGCTTGTCTGCGCCTCCTCAGCTCTTCCTGTGGCAGCACCTCGTACCAGTGGGGCGAGCGATAGATTTCTGACGCCTTGTCGGTGATGAAGAGCATGCGTTCTGGCGTGATACAGCTCTCGTCGTAGGGCACGCCCAGTGCCTCGCAATAGGCTCGTTGCGTCTCCTCGATAGTCATGCCGACGGGCATGCGGATGTCGATGTGCAACTTCTTGCGGGCTGAGTACTCCAGGTGCAGCAGGGCTCCGTTCCAGATGGTGTCGCTGCAGTTCAGCTCCCGTGCCTTCTCTATCGCCTTGTCCACATATTCCTTGTCGTCCACATCGATGGTGGTCTGGAAGAGGAAGCTTTCGGGCACGGCATTTTTCTGCGAACGCCTGTTGTCTCGGAACTGGTAGTAGTGAGCGCAGCGGAAGGGCAGCTGCTTCTTCAGTTCATCGTTACCCCCACGAATGGCAGCTACCAGGTCTGCCATCCAGGGATAAGCGATGGTCTTGTCGTAGACCGAGAGTGGCTGGGAGCTTACGCTCCCTTTATTGCCATTCTTGTATGGATTATATGCTATAATATGTTCCATTTTTTTTGAATGTTGAATGATTCATTATTAATTACCCCTTGATATCTGCCTCCTTGAATCCGGCAATCAGTTCCTTGTGCTCTACCTTGAGGTAGCGCAGCATGTCCTGCTTGTCCAGGTCACGGCTGAAGGTATAGTTCACCTGCACCGTGCGCTTGGTGGTGCGCACCACGGCATGCTTGGTCTTGAAGATTTCCTCGAAAAGCTTCTCGCCCGTACGCTCGTAAGGCTTAAAGTCGAACTCGTCGCCTCCCTTCTCGCCAGAGCATACCATTCTGCCCGGTATCACCTTAGGCTGTTCGCAGATAACCTCGGTATCGTTCCATGGCGCCTTGCGGAAGGCGATGGTACCGTTTTCCTCACTGATGATGGCTCCGTCCACCTTCTGGGCGTTGAGGAGCTGCTTCTTTGTTGCTTGTTTCATAATCGTAACAACTTGTTTAAAAGTTTAATAATGTCAGTTGATTCTCATATCGTTGATATACAGGCCGTCGGCAGCATATCGGATGTCCATCGGATTTTCCAGAGGGTCATAACAGACTCTTTTCATCATAACGCATTCATAACGCCAACATCTGTGCTTGTCCTCCATCACAGGCTGGATAAAATCCTTGACCCACTTGTAAAACAACTTACGCTCAGGATCTTTCGAACTGCCTACCGTCATGTCTCTCACCACCTGAGAGTCAACGAATATCATACTTCTCCAAGCTATTCTACTTTTTCGTTCCACCTTGTCAGCATTGCCAAAGAATTCACCAAAAAACAAACGTTGTTTAAAAGCCTTCGGAACCTTTTTTGTTTCCGTTTCCACACACATTTTTACCACTTTCCCCTCCGTGTCGGCTAATACTGGGAACAGTTTATCTCTGCCAATATCTGTGATAGCAACCAGGTCCTCGATGCAAAAGAACAATCCTTCTTCGTTGTTCACCACTCTCAATCCGCCATACTGCGGATGATAAAATACATAAGCTTTTCCTGCCATATTTATATATAATGTTTATGGGTTGGACTGCGAGTTATTCGCCAGATTTCAGTTTCAGGAACGGTACCGGATTCCTATAAACAAAAAACGCCCGCAACCAGACTTTACTTGCCTGATTACGGGTGCAAAGATAAGGCTTATTTTGGAAGCTACCAAGCTAATAACCATTGGGTTATTTTATAGGTTATAAGGTTATTTTTCAGGTTAAAATTTAGCGCTACTTTCTTGTATTTTTACCTATTCTAGCAGTTTCTTAAGCCTAACAACTACAGTCACCATCTTGTCATAAGGACGTTTCGTTTCATTCTTCAATGGCTGAAATTTCCATTTGTCGAATGGTAGAAAATAGCAGTGTGTAGTCATTGGCTTTAGGGTTTTAGACGTGAAATCTATTCTGAGGTGCTTGGGGTGAATACGATGAATCCAATTATCAAACCCCTGATAGTCATTATCACCTATCAAATGCATATCAGCAGCCACCCTAAACACGGCTATCCAATGAGACTTACTCTCAAAGATATAGCGACCATTATTATCTATTTCCAACAAAAGAAGGTCTATGGCATGAGCAAACTGAACGTCGGTCACTTTCTTTGTATCTAGAAGCTTCGCCTGTTTGAATTTCCTGTATTCATCAAGTGAATTTAGATGTTCATCTACTCTTGACAATTCTTCTTCTATGATATGCTCATCCATACGATTAAAATGCTCTAAGAGCGTTCTAATCGCCAAAACACTATCATAATCATTCACATTCATTACCTCATCTATCAACTTATGTAGATGATATTGTATATCATGTTTCTGTTCTTCTACTGTTTCTGGAGAAAGTTGAGGTGCATCGCACACCATGCAGCTATCACAATAATCAATAAAATTCTCAGCCCAGGATATATAACTTTCATAATATCTTTCTTCTTTTCCAGGTAAAGGAGGTGGGCTGTATACAAAATCTGCTTCGGCTTTCAGATTCTCCAGTTTTGCTATAAGTTGCTGTACGAATTCTTCATCACTTAGTTCATCTATACTCTTCTTCATTATACTATGGGTTATCAAACAACACGCAAGCCCCTCCCAGCGAGAGCGTAGTATTCTGCTGGGGGAAGCTTGCGTTCTGTTGTTTTTGTTATTTATTGCTAGTTGTTTATCATTTTAGAATTCTCCTCCTGCTATCTCGAAGAACTTGCCGAAGAAGCCCTTGATTCTACCAAGTACCTTTTGCAGTTTGCCCTCTCGGTTGGCGTTCGGATCGAATGGATTGATAGGTGGCATGATGGCGTTCAACTCCAAACCACCCTCTGGCACGTAACCTCGCTCCCAGGCGGTCTCTATGAACTCCTTGGCGGGACCTTCCTTCAGGTGCTCCTCGCTCACGATGCGTTCAAACTCCTTGCGCTTCTCTGCATCCACGTATTTCTTCCATTTGTCAGTAACCTCGCTATCCGGAGTAAGACTCTCGATGAATCGGTTGATGAGGTCTTTCTTGTCTCGCAAGTCTGGGCTGGAGTCGATTGCCTTGTTGATTTGTATAGTCAGCTCGGCGATGTCGGCACGGTCGCCCTGCATCTGTTGCACGAGGAAGAGGATGTAGTCGATGTTCACCTCCACTTGCTTCACCAGCTCCATCTCAAACTCAATGTCGTCGTTGATGTTGGTCTTGTCGCCGCTCTCTGCGTTCTCCTTTGCCCAGTCTCTCAGCGAGAGGTAGATGCTCGTATAGTCCTGCAGGTCTCGCTCGCTGAGGGGGTCTTGCTCGGCAAATTGGTCGAAGCTGGTAAGCAGGTTTCTTATCTTCAGGATGCCGCCGAAGAGCTTGATGAATTGCTTCTTGTCTGCATCGGTGAGCGGCATCTCGCCTGGCTGTGCCAACTCTCTCAGCTCTTCGAGATATTCGGTATAGCCTTTTACGTGCTCCTGTCTCTCCTCGCCGTTTTCTTCTTCCGTCACCTCGTCGTAGCCATCGAAGTAGTCTTCGAATGGGCGCAGGATGCTCACGCCCTTGGCGGTAGGGTCGCCGAAGAGGGCGAGACACTTGTTGGTGGCATCCTCCAGATTGCGGAAGCATACGATGTTACCGTAGGTCTTTACCGAGTTCAGGATGCGGTTGGTGCGGCTGTAGGCTTGCAGCAATCCGTGGTAGCGCAGGTTCTTATCCACCCACAGCGTGTTGAGTGTGGTGGCGTCGAATCCTGTCAGGAACATGTTGACCACTATCAGCAGGTCTATCTCTCTGTTCTTCATGCGCTGCGACACGTCCTTGTAATAGTTGGGGAACTTTTCCGAAGAGGTATCGTAGGCGGTGTTGAACATCAGGTTGTAGTCCTTGATGGCTGCCTCCAGGAAGTCTCGGCTACTCTGGTCGAGTCCGTCGGTGGAGTCGTTGTCCTCGTCTTCCTCGCCGTCGGCTGCTTCCTCGTTGGGTGCATAGCTGAAGATGGTGGCTATCTTGAGCCGCTTGTTCTCGGGCTGCTCTGCCTGTAGCTCTTTCAGTTTGTTGTAGTAGAGCTTGGCAAAGTCGATGCTCTGCACGGCTAAGATGCTGTTGAATCCGCTGAGTCGTGTCTTCTGTCGCTCTTCTTCCACCTTTTTCTTCTTGTCGGTCACTACTTCCTCTATATTGATGAGCCTGCTGAAGGTGTAGCTGCTGGCACGCTTGGTCTGCTGGTCGAAGTGGTCCAAGATGTATTGTGACACATTAGTGATGCGGCGGTCGTCCTTCAGCGCCTCCTCTTCTTCGATACCCCAAACCTGGTCGTCCTTCACGTTCTCCTTCTCCTTCATGGTCGAGATGTATGCCACACGGAATTTCAGCACGTTGTGGTCTCTGATGGCATCCACGATGGTGTAGGCGTGCAGACGCTTGCCAAACACGTCTTCGGTGGTTTTCAGCGTACCCTTGCTCGAAGCGGAAATGTTCTCCACGAAGATTGGCGTGCCGGTGAAGCCGAAGAGGTAGTATTTCTTGAATCGCTTGGTGATGGCGGTGTGCATGTCGCCAAACTGCGAGCGGTGGCACTCGTCGAATATCATGACCACCTCCTTGCGGTAGATGTCGTGGTCGGGGTTCTTCTTGATGAAGTTGGCGAGCTTCTGTATGGTGGTGATGATGATGCGGCTCTTGCTGTTGTTCAGTTGCTTTTCCAGTTCCTTGGTCGAGGTGTTGCCGTTGGCAGCGCCCTTCTGGAATCGGTCGTACTCCTTCATCGTCTGGTAGTCGAGGTCTTTTCTATCCACCACAAACAATACCTTTTCTATGTAAGGCAGTTTGGAAGCGAGCTGTGCCGCCTTGAAGGAGGTGAGGGTCTTACCCGAGCCTGTGGTGTGCCAGATGTAGCCGCCAGCGTCTCTTGTGCCGTAGAGCTTGGCGTTGTGGGCTATCTCTATCTGGTTGAGCAGTTTTTCGGTGGCTGCTATCTGGTATGGGCGCATCACCATCAGAATCTTTTGGTCGGTGAAGACGCAAAACTTGGTGAGGATGTTCAGCAGGGAGTGGCGGGTAAGGAAGGTAGCTGTGAAGTCCTCCAGGTCGCCGAGCACCTTGTTCTTGGCATCTGCCCAGTAGCTGGTAAACTCAAACGAGTTACAGGTCTTCTGCCGTGGCTTCTTGCCCTGTTTGGCTTGTTCCCGGATATGGCTGTCACGGGTGGTGTTGCTATAGTACTTGGTCTCCGTGCCGTTGCTAATCACAAAAATTTGCACGTACTCGTAGAGCGAGCACCCTGCCCAGAACGATTCCCTGCCGTAGCGGTTTATCTGGTTGAAGGCTTCCTTCAGGCTCACTCCACGGCGTTTCAGTTCGATATGAACCAAGGGCAGACCGTTCACGAGGATGGTCACGTCGTAGCGGTTTGGTCGCTTGCCGTCGCTTACCTCGTATTGATTGATTACCTGGGTGTAGTTGTGGTGAGGGTCTTGCTGGTCGATGAGGTAGATGTTTTTCTGCGTACCATCGTCAAGGGTGAAAGCCTTGATGTTGTCACGCTGTATGGTCTCTGCCTTATCAACAATACCCTTGCCCTCGTTGGCGATTTCCGCCTTGAAGAAACGCTCCCACTCGTTGTCGGAAAAGTGGAAGTCGTTGAGTTTCTCGAGTTGTTGACGAAGATTCTGTATCAGCTCGTCCTCGTGGTGGATATGGGCATACTCGTAGCCCTGTCGCTGTAGCTGGGCTATCATCCCCTGCTCCAGCTCCGCCTCGCTTTGGTAAGCCTCGGCACGAGGGGTGGTACGCTCGTATTGGACTACCACCGTGCTCTGGGGGTTCTCTGAAACTATGTCGTTTTGCATTTTCATTTGCAATATTGAATGTTAAGTGTTAAATGTTAAGTTAGGCTGCGCCCTTGCGCTTGAAGGTAAGCAGCTTGTCTCTGTAGTGCTCATACTGCTGGCGGCGTGCCGCGATTTCGGCAGGGAGACCAGACTGGAGGGAAGTGGTCAGGGACTCGAAGCGGTCAAGGATGGAGACGATGCGATGCTGCTCTTCCAAAGATGGAATTGGAAGGGTGATTTTTTGTAAATCAGCAACCTTTATATCTATTACTTTTACACCTCTTGCATATTTCTTCTTTTGTTGGAAGAAATTCTCTGTCTGTAGAAGATAAGCTATATATTTAGGATTCTCATGATGCGAAAAAACACACGCATGCCCACCTGTCACTATGTCTTCCTTACCGAGCCAAGCCACAGTTTTACATACATCTTCAACATTTTCACTAGTACATGCAATGATTAAATCACCAGGGTGAACAGGCGTAAGTTTTCTTGCCACATTTTCCGAGCAATATGTTAGCGTTTTGTCCGTGAAAGTATTAAATTTTGTGTAAATCTGTCCGTAATGGATACAACCAACTCCTGATTCTGTAAAGTCTTTTTTCTGCAATCCGTTACCACGAATGAAAGTACCGACTTCACTCATTTTCTTCCACTCTACTTCTTCCCCCCCCCACATTCTCGAACGAGAGCAGCCTATCACGATAGTACTCGTATTGTCGCTTGCGACAATCTAGCTCTGCTTTTAGCTCTGCTTCTAGTTCCGCTTCTAGCGAAGTGAACTTGTCGAGGATGCGGACTATCTCGGTTTGCACCTCTATAGGAGGAAGAGGGATTTCTATTTGCGAATACTTGGAGATCCATTGGCGAGAGTGCTCTAAGGTTTGATATTTGATACATTTCATGGCATAATATACAAACCTAAATGAGACTTCTCTTTCACTCAAAACTCGTAACATTTTCATGGCAGAACTTTTCACTTTAAAGTTAAAATCTACCCAATGAAAGGATGTAGTGAAATCATCGAAAATGATAACAGGATTTTCCTTAGAAGCCTCAAATATCCCATTTGTTTCGTCAGTATAACCAAGAATAAAAGTTTGCCCTGCTGTCAAAACAGGCATACCTTCATTCTGATAATCCTTACATTTTACAATGTATTTCGTTGGTTGTTCATAGTCAAGAACATCCCCCAACTTCACGAACTCCACTCCATTCGGACAAAGCTCCTGAATCAAAGTTTCAAGATTTTTCATGCTGCACCTCCTTCCAACTGCAATATTATCTCATCAATATCTTTTCTCAGCTGCTCCTCTATAGCCACAATCTTAGAGATACGAGTATTTAACTCGGTGATGTCGATTTTTTCACGAGTGTCTTCCTGCTCCACGTATGTAGAGACAGAAAGGTTGTAATCCTCCTCGGCAATATCGGCTATGGTAACCACATGAGAGAAGTAAGCAATCTCCTCCTTATTCATGTAAGCGTTGTATATCTTTGAGATATTCTCGGGAGAAAGCTTGTTCTTGTTACCTTCATGAATAAACTCATTGCTGGCATCGATGAAGCAGACTCGGTTGTCTGCCTTGTTTTTCTTCAATATCAAGAGGCAAGTGGCAATAGGAGTACCAAAGAAAAGATTCTGTGGCATCTGAATGATGGTATCCACAAAGTTGTTGCTTACCAAGTACTTGCGTATCTTCTGCTCCGCACCGCTACGATACAACACACCAGGGAACTCTACGATGGCAGCCGTCCCTTCGGCACTCAACCAACTGAGCATGTGCATGGTGAAGGCAAAGTCTGCCTTGCTTCTTGGGGCGAGCACGCCAGCAGGAGAAAAACGAGGGTCGTTGATGAGCGTAGCATCGCTATCACCATCCCAAGGCACGGAATATGGCGGGTTGGAGACGATGGCATCGAATGGCTCGTCGCATTCATGCAGCGGATTCTTCAAGGTATCGCCGTTCTGAATGTCGAAATGGTCGTAGTTCACATTGTGCAAGAACATGTTCATACGACAGAGGTTGTAGGTTTTCATGTTGATTTCCTGACCATAGAAACCATCCTTTACGTTCTTGGCACCCACCACACGGATAAAGTTCAAAAGTAAAGAGCCTGAACCACAGGCAGGGTCATACACCTTGTTGACACTCTGGCGTCCTGCCGCAGCAATCATCGCCAAGAGATAGCTTACATCGCCAGGGGTATAGAACTCGCCTCCCTTGGTACCCGAATTGAGGGCGTACATCTTGATGAGGTGCTCGTAGCAAAGACCGAACACGTCGATGCCGCTCTCGATATACTTGTCAAAGTTGAGGTCTCGGATACTCTCCAAGAGTGTAGTAAGCAACTCGTTGCGCTCGGCAACGGTAGCACCCAAACCTTGGTCGTTGGTATTGAAGTTATTGAAGAGTCCCTTCACGTCGTTCTCGCTCGGTTTTCCTACGGCACTATTTTCGATGGCACGGAAGTTATTACTCAGCGTGGTGTTGAGCTCAGTATTGTTCTTAGCCCCATTCGCCACATTGATAAAGAGCTGCGATGGCAGGATAAAGAAACCCTTGGCATTGATAATCTGCTCACGGGCATTCTCTGCCGTCTCATCGCTCATGTGGGCATAGTCGGCGTTCTCCACGCCAGCATCACGCATCAGCTGGTTGCAGTAGTCGGTGATATTCTCGGAAATGAATCGGTAGAAGAGACCGCCCAGGGTATAGTCCATAAACTGCACAGGGTTCACCTTGCCTCCATGCACCAGGTTGGTAGCCATCTTCCAAATCATGTTGCTAAACTCGGTCTTCAACTCCTCTGTACGAGGGTTGATGTTAATATCTGTAGTTGCCATAAAGTATTTGTTTTTTCTTATATATCTTGTGTGTGTATGAATACAAATAGGAGGCATCAATGCTTCACATTGACGCTGATGCTCAGCGTAAACTCCCCACCTGGCATTTCGGTGGTACTAATCGTCCAAATGATTTTGCCAGTATCTGGGTCTACGTCTATAGCGTAAGAATCGACTTCGGCTTGCGCATCAAAGGATACAGCGAAGCGCCAGAGGCCATTGCTCAGGATATGGTCTCGGGTAATGCGAATCTGGGAATAGTCTTGGATATGGAGCTCCAGTCGCTCGGCTATCTCTGCATAGCTGAGCAGCCACTGGGTGGTGTGATTGTTTTGGTTGGTATACTCTATGCCCTGGGAGGTGAAGCCGATGCCTGTGGAGTCGGTAATGGCATAGTAGCTCACGGCAGGGGTATCGCCCTGCTGGGCTGTGATGTTGACTTCGGGATGGGTATCACTAAGGATTTCGTCCTTGCTACAACTGGCAAGGATGAACGACAATATGATGGCTGCTAGCGCAGCAAATGTCCCCGATAAGGGGG
>ULOV01030046.1_pt1 | contig 11729 bp, 5 predicted proteins | sample 1952871 | NCBI WGS metagenome assembly ULOV01 (sample SAMEA4835612, study PRJEB28245) | human gut metagenome | biome: gut microbiome; material: fecal sample | place: Denmark | collected 2008
TAACAATTTAAAACAACTTTGAACTATAAAGGCTATATACCCCCCTAGGAAAAAACTGAGGAACTGAGTTATTGAGGAACTGAGTCAATGCTAGAGACTTTGAATCTTACTCTTGATACTGTTGAATATGTGCTTATATTAAAAGCTAAGTATCAGATTATCAAATAAATAAAACATTTACTTCCTTGAAATAAAGGGGCAAGTGTTTATTGTGATACCCATACCCCCTAAAACAGGGGGCATGGGTATGAAAAGGAGTTTTGTTACATTGAACTTTCAAATCGTAACTTGATGAGATCTGGCTGATTTACATCTCAACCACTACTTCATGCTTGCCTTCAGAGCAAGGAATGATGGTGCCTGAGATAGGAGTGCCATCCACTGTAATCTGCTTCACGCCCTTCTGGTTTCCGCTAGGATTCTTTACTGTGATATGGTATTCGCCACCACGGAACTTGCGGGTTACCTCATACTCCTTAGCGGTGCTTGGGAGACAAGGATCGATGAGCAAACCTTCATAATCTGGCTTGATGCCGAGGATGAATTCTGATACTGTATACCACATCCATGCCGCTGTACCGGTGAGCCAGGAGTTCTTTCCTTCGCCCGGTTTGGCTGCATCCTTACCGGCTACCATCTGGCAGTTTACGTAAGGCTCTACCTTGTGAAGTGTCTGATATTTTTCCTCTACATAGCTAGGCAGAATCTTGGTATAATGGTTCCAGGCATCGTTGCCTCGACCGGCTACAGTCTCTCCGATGATGACCCAAGGATTGTTGTGGCAGAAGATACCGGCGTTCTCCTTGTAGCCTTCAGGATAAGAAGAAATCTCACCCATTTCTACATGATAGGTGGTGTAAGCTGGGTTGTTCAGCACCAGTCCGTGCTCGCATTCCAATCGTTTCTTACTGCTGTCCAGTGCTTTATCGCAGAGTCCTTCTTCCAGACCGATACCAGCCATCGTACACCAGCCCTGGCTCTCGATGAAGATTTTGCCTTCCTCGTTCTCATCACTACCAATCTTGTTGCCGAAGAAATCGTAAGCGCGGAGGAACCATTCTCCGTCCCATCCATGCTGCTTCACAGCCTCGTTCATCTCATCTACAGCCTGCTGCATGCGCTCGGCTTCTGTCAAATAATCTTCCTCTGCAAGACCGGCTATTTCGCCCTCCTTGCTTTCCAAAGCTTCCTTGGCAAGCTGCTTGCACAGAGCCACATAATCCTTGCCGGTAACCACGAACAGACCGGCTATCATCAGACTCTCTGCCTTGCTTCCTTCGCCCTTGTTTTCGGTGGTCTGGAAACTCTCGTTAGGGTCCCAGGAGAAGCAGTTCAGGTTCAGACAGTCGTTCCAGTCGGCTCTGCCGATGAGTGGAAGCTTATGCGGACCCAGGTTGTTGATAACATGGTTCATCGAAATCTTGAGGTGCTCGAAGAGGCTTACTTCTGTGCCTGGCTGGTTGTCGAAAGGCACCTGCTCAGCGAGGATAGAGAAGTCGCCCGTCTCCTTGATATAGGCTACGGTACCGAAGATGAGCCAGCATGGGTCGTCGTTGAAACCGCCACCGATATCGTTGTTGCCGCGCTTGGTGAGCGGCTGATACTGGTGGTAGCAGCCACCGTCTGGGAACTGGGTGCTGGCGATATCGATGATGCGCTGGCGGGCACGGGTAGGTATCTGATGAACGAAACCTACGAGGTCCTGGTTGGAATCGCGGAAGCCCATGCCTCGACCGATGCCGCTCTCGAAGAAACTAGCCGAACGCGACATACAGAAGGTGATCATGCACTGATACTGGTTCCAGATGTTCACCATACGGTCTAACTTGTCGTTGCCGCTCTTCACGGTGAAGATGTTCAGCAGGTTATCCCAGTACTGGTTGAGTTCTGCGAAGGCAGCATCCACCTTTTCGGTGGTATCAAACTTGGCGATAAGCTGATGAGCTTTCTCCTTGTTGATTACCTTCTTGGCGCTGAACTTCTTGTCCTGCTCGTTCTCCACATATCCCAGCAGGAAGATGAGGTCGCGGCTCTCGCCTGGCTGCAGGGTAACCTCGATATAATGAGATGCGATAGGGCTCCAGCCGTGGGCAAAACTGTTGCGTGGCTTGCCTTCCATCACAGCCTCAGGCTCGGCAAACTCGTTGTAGAGTCCGATGAAGCTCTCGCGGTCGGTATCGTAGCCCTGAATCTCGGTATTCACTGTGTAGAAAGCATAGTGGTTGCGGCGCTCACGATATTCGGTCTTGTGATAGATGGTAGAACCTTCTACCTCTACTTCGCCCGTAGAGAAGTTGCGCTGGAAGTTCTCCATGTCGGTAGCAGCATTCCAGAGGCACCACTCTGCAAAGGAGAACACTTTGAGGGTCTTCACCTCCTCAGTCTGGTTCTTCAGCGTCATCTTCTGCACCTCAGCCCATGTATGGAGGGGTACGAAGAAGAGCACACTCGCCTCCACGCCGTTCTTGCTGCCCGTGATGCGGGTATAGTTCATGCCGTGGCGGCACTCGTAGCTGTCGAGCGGTGTCTTGCAAGGTTTCCATCCCGGGTTCCATACGGTATCGCCATCTTTGATATAGAAATAGCGACCGCCGTTATCCATCGGCACACCATTGTAGCGATAACGGGTGATGCGACGGAACTTGGCATCCTTGTAGAAGGAATAACCACCTGCTGTGTTTGAGATGAGCGAGAAGAAATCCTCGTTACCCAAATAATTGATCCAAGGCCATGGGGTCTTTGGGTCAGTAATCACGTATTCGCGATTGGCGTCATCAAAATGACCATACTTTTTTTCTGCCATTGTTTTTTTAATGTTATTTCTTGGTAAAATATACTATTTTGGTGCAAAGATAGTAAAAAGTTTAAGTTTCGGGGTTAGAAAACAGTTTTTTTTTGTATTTTTGCAATGAAAAGTTTGATGATTATCATCATTCTATAAACATTTTATATAGTTGGCTTATGAAAAGAAACATTTTATCACTTCTGATAGCCCTCTTTGCTACGATGCAGGTAGCGGCTCAGACATACGACAACTTGTGGAAGCAAGCTGAAATCAATGCTCAGAAGGACCAGCCTAAGAGCGAAATCGCGGTGATGAAGAAAATCATCGCCAAGGCCTCGGTTGCCAAAGATTACGGGCAGCTGCTGGCGGCTGAGATGAGGCAAATGACTCTTTGGAAAGAGATTTCTGCTGACTCGCTTTCGCCTAACGTGAAGCGGATGGAAGCTGAAGCTTTGAAGACAAATGACCCGATGCTGAAAGCGGTGAGATATGCTGTGCTCGGCAAGGTATATCATGATAATCCGTATGGAATAGAAGTGGATGAGGCTTCTTTGGAACAAAGGGAGGATGCTTCTTATTATCAAAGTCAGCGAAAGGTAAACCTGAAGAAGAGCCAGGAGTTCTTCAAAAAAGCGATGGCGCACCCAGAGCTTCTTGCCAAGCATGCTTCTACTGAGTATGTGCCGCTGACTCTAAAAGGGGTGGACGGAAGTTCCTTCAAGAATGATCTGCTGCATCTCATCGGATTCGAGGCAGACAGCAAGGAGGCGTATCTGCAGCTGTACACCTATTATAATAAGGTGGGCAATCGGGGTGCGGCTTGTCTCTGTGCCTATAAGCTCATCGAGAAATACCGCCAGGACGACGTGAGAGAGGTGAAGAAATCGAAGTATCTGCAGACCATCGACTCGCTCATCCAGATTTATCAGGATATTCCGGAGGCAGGCGAACTTGCCGTGGAGCATTTCCGCTTCATGGAAGGTGCTACCGATGCCAAACCGCAGGATAAGCTCAACTATATCAACTATGCGCTGAGCCGCTGGGGTGAATGGTCGAGAATGAACGAACTGAGAAATGCGCAGAAGCGACTTACCGAACCGATGTTCCGGGTGAAGGATATGCCGCAGGTATTGCGACCTGGGGAGAAGGTTTGGGTGCAGCTGGATGTGCGTAATCTCCAGAACCTGAAAATCAGCATCTCCCGCCTCAATATTACGGCAGATAACGATTATAATGCGCAGGATGAGGCTACCTATAAGATGCTCCTGAAGAAGACTACGAAGCTGCATCAGAAGGATTTCAGCCGCAACTACTACGGTCGGCCGGATTATGAAACGGTGAAGGATTCCATCGAAATCGGTGGCAATCTGCCGCTGGGTGCCTATCTGATGGAGGTGACTTCGGATAATACCAGCATCGCTCCGCAGCGAGAACTCTTCTATGTCAGCAATCTGGCGGTGATGATCCAGCAGTTGCCTGATGACAAACATCGCTATGTAGTGGTGAATGCTACAGACGGACAGCCTATCGCCGGGGCGAAGATAGAACTCTATGACCAGCGGTATGATTTCAAGGCGAAGAAGGACAAGCGAATAGTTCATGCCCGCTTGACAACTGATGAGAACGGCGAGGCTTACTTCAAGAATGTGGATGGAAACGTCTTGATTTCTACCAACAATGACAAGTTTACGCCAGCCAGGGACATCTATCTTAGCCGTACCCGCTATTATGAGAAGAAGGATAATGAGACTAAATATCAGGTTTATACCGATCGTGCCATCTATCGCCCGGGGCAGAAGGTACATGCCTCAGCCATTTCCTATACTGTCAAGAAGGGGTTGGATGCCAGCGTGCCAGGAAAGAGTATGGAACTGAAGTTTGTCCTGAGTGATGCCAACTGGAAGCAGGTGGCAGAACAGAAGGCTACTACCGATGAATACGGTACGGCTTCCGTAGATTTCGAATTGCCGAAGGAGGGAAAGACAGGACAGTATTCCATCTCCGTGAATGGTACAGCAAGCGAATATTTCAGAGTTGAGGAGTATAAGCGTCCAACCTTCGAGATTACCTTCCCGAAGGTGAATGAGAAATATAACTGGGGCGACACCGTGGTGGTGAAAGCTACTGCCAAGACCTATGCTGGTGTGCCTGTGCAGGGTGCCAAGGTGGAGTATCAGGTGACCCGCAGAAATCAGCTCTGGTGGTGGGGTGCAGGCTCTGCCGGACAGTTGGTGAAGACTGACAGTTGCGTGACTCGTGAGGACGGAACCTTCGACGTAGAGATTCCGCTGGAGGCTTCCTTGTCAGGAAAAGACGAGACCGATATGAGCAACTTCATGCGCATCGCCCGTTTCTTCAACTTCGAGGTCTCAGCCATCGTTACCGACATCAGCGGCGAAAGCCACGAGGGCGTGATGAGTCTGCCTCTGGGCACCAAACCAACCATCCTCACGGTGAATCTTCCTAAGCGTATCGAAACAGACAGTCTGAAGACGGTGACCTTCGCTTACCGCAATGCCAGTGGAATGCCGATTTCTAGTAGATTGAAATATCGCATTGATAAGGGCGAATGGAAGGATGCCGAGGCGAATGCACCGGTTTCTATCAAGGAATATGCTTCTTCCTCTGCCTCTTCTTCCCTCGTTTGGAAATCTGGCGTTCATCAGTTGGAGGCAATCTGCGGACAGGATACTCTGCAGCAGAAGTTCACGCTCTTCAGCATGAAGGATACCCATCCGGTGGAGCCAACTACCGAATGGTATTATCAGACGGCGAAGACCTTTCCTCGTGATGGCAAGCCGGTCTATATTCAGGTGGGCTCTTCGGAGAACGGAGCGCACATCGTATATTCCATCATCGCCGGCAACAAACTGCTGGAGAAGGGCGCCTGGGAGTTGGGCGACAGCATCGTGACTCTGCCTTTCACCTACAAGGAGGAATATGCGTCGGGCATCGTACTGAACTATAGTTTCGTGAAGCAAGGCAAGTGCTATACCCGAATGATGAGCATCGCCCGTCCTTTGCCTGAGAAGAAACTGAATATCGCCTGGAAGACCTTCCGCAACCGTCTGACCCCTGGACAGAAGGAGGAGTGGACGCTGAAGATTACCACCCCTGATGGCAAACCAGCCAAGGCGCAGCTGATGAGCGTACTCTATGACAAGTCGCTCGACCAGATAGCCCCGCATTCCTGGAATCTCTCCCTGGGCTTCTATCAGAGTTTGCCAAACTGCTACTGGAAGCACAACCTCACTTTCCGTTCATTATACTTGAATGGCGTTTATCCTACCAAATATTATGACGAGAGGGGACTGGATGTGGATAAGTTTGATGGCAAATACTTTAGTTATTATGCTTATATGCAAGCGGTGGAGCTAAGCAAGTTGGAACGTTCTTCCGGTAGAACCGTTGAGGCTGTTCGTATAAAGAAAGACGAGCTGGTTAAGGAAGAAGCGAAAGTCATGAAAATTCGTGGGAGTAATATGACCCGTGTTGCAGCGGCTGCTCCATCTGCCAACAAGGTTTTTGATGTAGTAGAGGAGATGCCGCAGTTTGCAGGTGGTTCTGGTTCGGATGCAGGACAGTACCTTGACAAAGTGCAGGTGCGTGAGAATATGAACGAGACCGCCTTCTTCTATCCTGCCTTGGAGAGCGACAACAATGGCAACGTAGCCATCAGGTTTACCCTGCCGGAGAGCGTGACTACCTGGAAGTTCATGGGATTGGCTCATGACAAGGAGATGCGCAACGGTTTGCTGGTGGATGAGGCTGTGGCTCAGAAGACCGTGATGGTGCAGCCTAACATGCCTCGCTTCCTGCGTGAGGGCGATAAGAGCACCATCGTGGTGAAACTCTTCAATACTTCCGACAAGAAGGTGAGCGGCAACACCCGTATGCAGATTCTCGACCCGGAGACCAACAAGGTGGTTTGGCAGAAGACGCAGAATTACAGCATCGATGCCGAGGGCTCTGCTACCATCTCCTTTGATGTCCAGGGACTGAAAGAAGGCGTATATATTAATAAGGTGGTGGCTGCCGGTAATGGCTACAGCGATGGTGAACAGCACTATCTGCCGGTTTTGAGCAACCGTGAACTCGTGGTGAACACCCTGCCTATCACCCTGCATCAGAAGGGTGAGCAGAGCTTCGACCTGAGCAAACTCTTCCTGAACAAGGAGGGCAAGCAGGCGAAGGGCGCTGAAGAGGCAAAGGTAACCATCGAGTACACCAATAACCCAAGTTGGCTGATGGTGAAGGCGCTGCCAGCCATCAGTAATCCGGATGAGGAGGACGCCATCTCGCTGATGTCTGCCATCTATGCCAATACTATCACAAACCATGTACAGAAGCATCTCTCGCTGGAAAATCTCACTCAGGAGAGCATCCGCCTGCAGAATCAGGTGGAGAAGCTGAAGAAGTTGCAGAACCCTAACGGTTCCTTCTCCTGGTGGAAGGGAATGAAGGGCAGCCGGTATATGACTACATCGGTAGCCGAAATGATGGTTCGATTGAATGCCATCGCAGGTGTGCAGAAATCAACCGCCCGGATGCTGACTTCCGCCATCGATTATCTCTCCTGGCAAACAGCACAGGAAGTAAGAGAAATGAAGAAGCAGGAGGAGAAAAAGCAGAAGGTGAATCCTAGCGAACAGGCGCTGCATTATCTCTACATCCTTTCGGTGGATGGCAGAAAGATGAAGCAGAATCTGGAGCAGGATAAGGCTTATCTCCTGGACAAGATGTCGAAGATGACCGGTGATTTCTCCATCTATGGCAAGGCGCGTGCTGCCGTGGTACTCGCCAGAAACAGCCAGCAGAATGCTGCTTACCGCGAGAAGGCAGGCGAATATCTGCAGAGCGTGAACGAATATGCCGTTTACCGCGAGGAGATGGGCCGCTACTACGATACCCGCAAGGCACTCTACAGCTGGAGAAACTATAAGATTCCTACCCAGGTATCCGTGATAGAGGCGATGCAGATGCTGAAGCCGAACGACAAGCAGACCATCGAGGAACTGCAGCGCTGGCTCCTGATGTCGAAACGCACACAGGTTTGGGATACTCCAGTGAACACCGTGGATGCCGTCTACGCCTTTATGAAGGGCAATGAGAACAACTGGAGCAGGAAGGCTGAGAATGCCGTGCTGAAACTGGATGGCAAGCTGCTGCCGATGCCGCAGGATTCCACTACTTTGGGCTATGTGAAGACCGAAAGACCGGGCAAGGCATCTAAGCTGAGCATCGACAAAAAGAGCGATTATACCAGCTGGGGAGCTGTCTATGCAGAGTTTAAGCAGCCTATCAGCGAAATCGGTTCCATGGAGTCGGGCATCAAGGTGCGCCGTGTCATCGTTCCAGCCGAATCTGAGAGCAAGGGCAATGCGCAGGTAGGCGAGAAGGTGAAGGTAACGCTCATCATCACCGCCGACCGCGACTACGACTTTGTGCAGATTACGGATAAGCGTGCGGCATGCCTGGAGCCGGTTAACCAGTTGAGCGGTTATCAGTGGAGCATAGGCTGCTATGTTTCTCCAAGAGATCATGCAACAAATTTCTATTTCGATCGTTTATCTAAAGGTAAGCACATCGTAGAAATGGAGTATTACGTGGATAGAAAGGGCGACTATCAGAGCGGAACTTGCATCGCTGAGTGTACCTACAGTCCGGAATTTAGTGGCCGCACAGAGACCTATGAATTGAAAGTTAATAATTGATAGTTAAAAGTTTATAGATTGATAATTTAAAATAGAATAGTATGAAACGGATGAATATATGGATGCTCTCAGCGCTGTTGGCGCTGCCTGCATCAGCACAGAAGATTACAACCCAGCACGAGGTGGTAGACTGCGGACAGGTGGTGTTCCACAAGCCTGTAACTGCCGAATTCGTGCTGAAGAATGACGGGCACAAGCCGTTGGTTATCAACAATGTATTGAAAAGCTGCGGATGTACGGAGGTAGATTATCCGAAGACGAGCATAGCTGCCGGCGAAAGTTTCGTCATCAAGGCGGTATACGATGCCAAGCAGATGGGTACTTTCACCAAGCAGGTTTGCCTCTATACCAATGCGGATGAAGAGCCGTTCATCCTCTCTATGAGGGGAAGGGTAGTGGGCAGCGTAGTAGATTTCGCTGGTTCTTACGATGAGATGCTGGGTGTCATCAAGAGTGATGCCCAGGAGGTGGAGTTTGATGACGTGAACCGTGGCGACCGTCCGGTTCAGCGCATTCATATCTTCAATCCTACCGACGAAGTGCTGGAGCCGGTAGTGATGCATCTGCCATCCTATCTTCATGCTTTCGTATCGCCTTCCAAGGTGGCTCCGCGTCATTCTGCCGAAATCAGTTTCGTGCTGGATTCCAAGAAACTGCGCGACCTGGGCTTGAACCAGACATCGGTTTATCTCGGTGAGCGTCCTGGCGATAAGATTGCGCCTGAGAAGGAAATCGTGGTATCAGCCGTTCTTCTTCCTGGTTTCGAAAACATGACTCCAGCCAAGAAGGCACTGGCTCCGAAGATAGAGATGTCTGCCACCGATCTCAATCTGGGTAGTTTCAATGGAAAGAAGAAGCTGAAGGGTGAGATTCTGATTACCAATAAGGGTAAGTCGGAACTGGATATCCGCAGCATGCAGATGTTTACGATGGGCTTGCAGGTGAAACTGAAGAAGAGTAAGATTCAGCCAGGAGAGACCGTTAAGATGAAGGTGACGGCTGTGGCTGCCGACTTGAAGAAATCGCGTGTCAGACACCCTCGTATCCTCATAATTACGAATGACCCTGACCATGCTAAGGTGGTGGTGAAGATTTATGTACAATGATTTAAAAATGAATATCGTGCAGATAGAAATAGATAACGGCAGTGGGTTCTGCTTTGGCGTAACCACTGCCATCAAGAAAGCTGAAGAGGAGTTGGCTAAGGGCGGTAAACTTTACTGCCTGGGCGATATTGTGCATAACGGTATGGAGGTGGAGCGCCTGCATGAAGCGGGACTCATCACGATAGACCATGAGCAGATGGAGGAACTGCAGGGCGTAAAGGTCTTGCTCCGTGCTCATGGTGAACCGCCTGAAACTTATGCCCTTGCTGAGCGAAATAACATTGAAATCATCGATGCTACCTGTCCTGTGGTGCTTCAGTTGCAGCGCCGCATCAAGAAGCAGTATGTCAACAATCCGGAGGCACAGATCGTGATTTTCGGCAAGAACGGGCATGCTGAGGTGCTCGGACTGGTGGGGCAGACGGAGAGTCATGCCATCGTGGTAGAGAAGTTTGAGGATGTGAAGCAGCTGAAGGAAACCGATCAGCTGGATTTCTCTAAAGATATCTATCTTTACTCCCAGACTACCAAGAGTCTCGATGAGTTCCACCGCATCATCGAATACTGCCAGGAGCATATTGTTGAAGGCGCTGTCTTCAAGAGTTTCGATACCATCTGCCGTCAGGTGGCTAACCGCATGCCTAACATCGCTGCCTTTGCCAGCAAGCATGATGTCATCCTCTTTGTGAGTGGCAGAAAGAGCTCGAACGGTAAGGTGCTTTTCAAGGAATGCAAGAGCGTGAATGCCAATAGCTACCAGATAGAAAGTGCCGACGAGATAGATATGAACTGGTTCAAGGATGTGGAAACGGTAGGTATCTGTGGTGCTACCAGTACGCCGAAGTGGCTGATGGAAGAGTGCAGGGAGAAGATTATCAAGGAAAGTTCTGCTCTTTTATAGTAAGAGTTAAAATATTGATTATCAGCTACTTGATATACTTGATACGGTGTTTCACCGTATATGGGTAGAGGATAGTTTTATCGTTGATTGAAAAGCTTAATGTGCTGGTTATTAATTAGCTAACCCCCTTGCTACCGCGTTTTGCGGTAGCAAGGGGGCTTTATCTTTTATAAACTGTCTGAAAATAAAACAGGTGATAAATCTTCTCCCGAAGACCTATCACCTTCAAAAAACAGTAATTAACTCAAAATTTATAATCTATATCATTACTACCTTGTTAATATGATTGCAAAGATACTAAATTGAAGTTTTTTTTCCAAATCTTTTTCATCGAATAAAATAAATTTATCGGTAAAAGTAGTATATTTAACGTATTTTTGCATAAATAACCCGGCAGTCTCTTTTCTGTAGCTTATTCTGCTATTGCTTTTTGATATTGTTCCATCAGCCATGCCTTCTGTTCAGGAATGGTCATGTTGCTGTTGTCGAGCGTGATGGCATCATCAGCCTTTCTGAGTGGGGAAGTCTCGCGGTGGGTATCGATATAGTCGCGTTCCTCTACATTCTTCAGAATCGCATCGAAGTCGGCTGGCATTCCTTTCTCCTTCAGTTCATCGAAACGGCGCTGTGCTCTCACCTGTGAGCTGGCTGTAACGAAAATCTTCAGTTCGGCATTAGGGAACACGGTGGTACCTATATCGCGACCATCCATCACGATACCCTTGTCTTCGCCCATCTTCTGCTGCTGCTCTACCAGCGCCTCTCTGACGAAAGGAACGGCGGCAATCGGACTAACGTGGTTGGAAACCTCTAACGAACGGATTTCCTTTTCTACCAGTTCGCCGTTCAGATAGCAGTCTGGGCGACCGGTTGTTTCATTAAACTTGAATGAGATGCTGATGTTCTTCATCTCCTTCTGCAGTTCTTCAGTCTTTACGGCTCCATCTGCTTCGAAGAGCTGATGACGCAGCGCATAGAGGGTTACCGAGCGGTACATGGCGCCCGTATCTACATAAACATAACCTATTTCCTTGGCAAGATCCTTTGCCATCGTACTCTTACCGCAAGAAGAGTATCCGTCTATTGCTATTGTTATTTTCTTCATAATTTCGAACTAACTTTAATGTATAATTTATAATCTGTAACTTACGTTCAGCATGAGGCTGCTGCTACTGACGTGATATTTGCCATAGGCAACGTTCAGATGGAAGCGCTCCAGGTTG
>ULOV01012003.1_pt1 | contig 11599 bp, 10 predicted proteins | sample 1952871 | NCBI WGS metagenome assembly ULOV01 (sample SAMEA4835612, study PRJEB28245) | human gut metagenome | biome: gut microbiome; material: fecal sample | place: Denmark | collected 2008
CAATCTTTACCTTAGAAAAATCAATCTTTTCAGACTCAGTTTTTACATTTTTTTCAGGTGCTTCAGAAGCTGTATTATTTACATCATTTTTCTTATTTACACCATCTAAGGACTTCATTGTCGGGAACAGTAATACGTCCCTAATTGCCTGGCTATCTGTCAGAAGCATTACAAGACGGTCGATTCCGTATCCGATTCCACCTGTTGGCGGCATACCGATTTCAAGTGCGTTGAGGAAGTCCTCGTCTGTGTGCTCTGCCTCATCATCGCCTGCTGCTGCGTTGGCATCCTGTGCTGCGAAACGCTCACGCTGGTCGATTGGGTCGTTGAGCTCTGAGTATGCGTTACACATCTCCCATGTATTACAGAACAGCTCGAAACGCTCTACCTTTGTAGGATCGCTTGGCTTCTTCTTTGTGAGTGGTGATATCTCAATTGGGTGATCCATGATAAATGTTGGCTGGATAAGCTCTTTCTCGCAGTACTCCTCGAAGAAGAGGTTTACGATGTCACCCTTCTTGTGACGCTCCTCATACTCGATATGATGCTCGTCTGCAAGCTTCTTTGCGGCTGCATCATCAGGTACCTGGTCGAAGTCAACACCTGCGTATTTCTTGATTGCGTCTATCATTGTCATTCTTGCGAATGGCTTTCCAAGGTCGATTTCCACGCCGTTGTATGAGATTTTTGTCGAACCGCATACCTTCTCAGCGAGGTAACGGAACATTGACTCTGTCAGCTCCATCATGCCCTCGTAGTCTGTGTATGCCTGATAAAGCTCCATAAGTGTGAACTCAGGGTTGTGACGTGTGTCTACGCCCTCGTTACGGAAAACTCGTCCGATCTCGTATACTCGCTCAAGTCCTCCGACGATAAGTCTCTTTAAGTAAAGCTCAAGGGAAATACGAAGCTTTACATCCTCGTTCAATGCGTTGTAGTGTGTCTCGAATGGTCTTGCTGCGGCACCACCTGCGTTTGAAACAAGCATAGGTGTCTCAACCTCCATGAAATCACGGCCTGCAAGGAAGTTACGGATTTCCTTGAGTATCTGTGAGCGCTTGATAAATACCTCTTTGCTCTCCTGATTCATGATAAGGTCTACATATCTCTGACGATATCTGGTGTCTGTGTCTGTCAGTCCATGGAACTTCTCCGGGAGTATCTGGAGTGATTTTGAAAGGAGTGTTATCTCCTCTGCATGGATTGAGATTTCGCCTGTCTTTGTTCTGAAAGCGAAGCCCTTTACACCGTAGATATCACCGATGTCTGATTTCTTGAAGTCTGCGTATGAGTCTTCTCCGACATTGTCCCTTGCCACATATACCTGGATATTGCCCTTTAAGTCCTGAATATTGCAGAAAGAAGCCTTACCCATGACACGCTTGAACATCATACGTCCGGCAATGCTTACCTCGATTGGCTTTGCATCCATGATTTCTCTTCTCTCGTTGTAATCATTGTTGATTACCTCTCGCTTTGCAGCGTCATCCAAGCCCTCAACATCCGGAGCCTTTCTGTCACCGAGAATCTCAGCCTCATGAGCATTGTAAAGCTCCTTTACATCGCTGCTGTGATGAGTGACATTGTACTTTGTAATCTGGAAGGGATCCTTTCCTGCTTCCTGTAAATTCTGTAATTTTTCACGGCGGACCTTAAGGAGCTGGTTTACGTCCTGCTGCTGTCCACCCTTGTTATTATTCTGATTTGCCATTTTTTACCTCTTTTAGTTCTCTTCTGCTCTCTGGATCTCGAGTACCTTGTATGTGAGCTCTCCTACCTGAGTCTCAACAGTTACAGTATCTCCGACTTTCTTTCCAAGAAGAGCTTTACCTACAGGTGACTCGTTTGAAATCTTGCCCTTTAAGCTGTTTGCCTCTGTTGAACCAACGATTTTGTACTCAAGCTCCTCGTCGAACTCACAATCTAAGATGCGGATCTTACATCCGATAGAAATCTTGTCAAGGTCAACCTCCTCCTCAACAACAACCTCTGCATTTTTAAGGATTTTCTCGATTTCCTCAATACGAGCCTCGATATCGCGCTGCTCATCCTTAGCTGCATCATACTCAGCATTCTCAGATAAATCACCCTGCTCACGAGCCTCCTTGATCTTCTGGGAAACCTCTTTACGCTTAACAACCTTTAACTGCTCAAGCTCATCCTCGAGCTTCTTAAGACCTGCATATGTCAGAATATTTTTCTTGTTATCCATGATTCTTACCCTTCTATCTTCTTTTTTTATTTTTGATATTTATTGTACTCATTTAGTATATTAACTTCCCACACCAAGGTCTTCAATACCGGAAAGTATACAGTATGTTCCGAAGACAAAATATATACTGTATGCTATGCCGGTAACTTCGATAAACTGAATGTGGGAAGTTTCACATACTAAATTTAAAGCCTATTTTAACGCGTGTATTATAATTGAAAATCCCCACGCTGTCAAGGATTTGACCGATTTCAATTTTTAAGCTTTTCCTTATACAAAAGCTCCTCAAGCTGTTCTAAGCTCTCCACCGTATTCACCGCCGCGCGCAGCCTTGATGAATGCGGATATCCTGCCGTATACCACGCTGTGTGCTTTCTCATCTCGTGTATCCCTGTGTACTCGCCCTTGAACTCTATCATCATGCGTGCATGGCGCAGTATCATCCGGCGTACTTCCTCAAAGGATGGCTTTTCCTGATGCTCGCCGGTCTCAAAGTAATGCAGTATCTGTGAGAAAATCCATGGATTGCCCTGCGCTCCCCTGGCTATCATAAAGCCGTCGCAGCCTGTCTGCTCCTGCATTTTTATGACATCCTCTGCGCAAAGCAGGTCTCCGTTTCCTATGACCGGTATTGAGACAGCCTCTTTTACCTGCCTTATGATGTCCCAGTCGGCTTTACCGGAGTAGTACTGCTCTCTAGTCCTTCCATGCACTGCGACTGCGCTTGCGCCGCTTTCTTCAGCCACATGCGCCAGCTCTACTGCGTTGACATGCTCATCATCGAAGCCCTTTCGGATTTTTACGGTGACCGGCTTATCTATCGCTTTTACTATGCTCTCTATAATCTGACCTGCAAGAATCGGATTTTTCATGAGTGCTGAGCCCTCACCGTTGTTTACGATTTTGGGCACCGGACAGCCCATGTTGATATCCAGTATGTCAAATGGTCTTTCCTCTATCTGCTTTGCTATCTGAGCCATTATCTGCGGGTCTGAGCCAAACATCTGGAGTGAAACAGGCTTTTCTCTTTCATCTATCGAAAGAAGCGACTCTGTATTTTTGTTTTTGTACAAAATCGCTTTGGCGCTGACCATTTCCATACATAAAAGGCCGGCTCCCTGCTCCTTGCACAATAAGCGAAATGGCAGGTCTGTCACGCCTGCCATAGGTCCCAGTATCAGGTTGTTTGGGAGTGTCACACTTCCTATCTGAAGCTTTCGTATCTGATGAATATCCATACTATTACTTCACTCCCTTGCGGTTCTGCTTGCGATACACGAGGTTTATGCCCTTTAATGTCAGATCCGGATCGTATACATCCACGTTTTCTGTCTCATTGGATATTATTCTGCCGAGTCCGCCTGTCACTACAACCTTTGCATCGTACATGCCTGTTTCTTCCTTTACCTTGTTGATGATGTACTCTGTCTGTCCTATCTGTCCATACACAAGTCCCGCCTGCATGCTGGTGATGGTGTCCTTTCCGAGGATATTATCAGGCTTTTTAATCTCTATCTCAGGAAGCTTTGCCGCATCCTCCCAGAGTGCCTTGGCTGAGATACGTATGCCCGGTGCTGTGATTCCTCCCATGAAGGTACCGTTTTCATCGACCATATCGTAGGTGGTTGCTGTGCCAAAATCTATGACCAAAACAGGTCCTCCATATAATTCATATGCAGCTACGGCGTCTACTATACGGTCTGCGCCAATTTGCTGCGGATTTGGTGTGGCGATACGGATGCCTGTTTTGATGCCCGCCTCCACGATTATCGGCCTGATATTGAAGTATTTTATAAGGCCATTCTGCAGTGAATGCATGATATTCGGTACAACGGAGCAGATGATTGCATCATGTATGTCGTCCATGCCTACCTGATTTCTTTCAAGCAGAGTGCTCAGAAGCATGCCATATTCATCCGATGTACGTGGCATTTTAGTTGTAATTCTAAAGCTCGCTTTTATCCTGTCACCATCAAACACGCCGCATGTTATGTTTGTATTTCCTACGTCCAGTGCTAAGATCATCTGTTATTCCTCCTCGAGTCCTTCTCCCAAAAATACTATGCGATAATACGTCTCTATCGACTCGAGCAGCTCTCTTCGCTCGTTGCGGTACTGCTTTATCTTTAGCACGCTTCCTATCTCATCATAAAAAAAGTCATTTTCCTTGCAGGATGTTCTGAAATCGAGGTTTCCGTCCTCATCAAACACCAGCTCCAGTATGCCTCCCACATCCTCTGTATACAGGACGCACATGATTTTGAGCTCGTCCCTTATAGTCTGTGGAAGTCCGTTAAAATTCTCGTTCAGATAATATTTTTTCTGATATGCGTTTGACACGCAAAGTACTACCTCTTTAGACATATCCGTATATTCCTCTCACTGATACTTCTCCGCTTGAAACCAGCTTGCGCGATTCCCATGTGTCCACGATCAGCTCGCCCTTAGGCGTGATGCCCATCGCTTTTCCGTCAAACGGCTCCTTCGGATCCAGTACCCTTACTGATTTGTTCCTGTTGACCAACAGCTCATCATACTCCCTGACGAGGGCTGAAAGGTCCTGCGTCTTTAAAAATGTGTCATAATACTGCTCAAAGTATGACATGGTCTCTGCGATTATCTGCGCACGGTGAAATCTTTTGCCACCTGCTTCTATCATGAGTGAGCTCGCCATCTGACTGATTTCCTCCGGAAAGCTCTCATTATGCACGTTGATACCGATACCTACAACAATATGGTTGATATAGTCAAACTGCGCATTCATCTCTGTGAGTATGCCGCACACCTTTTTGCCGTTTACCACAATGTCGTTTGGCCACTTTATCAGGGCTTCCTCGCCTGTAACGCTTGTTATTGCCTTTGCGACAGCAAGCGCTGCCACAAGCGTGAGCATGGATGCATTGTTTGGATTGATATCAGGCTTTATCATAAGTGTCATGAAAATACCTGTGCCGGACGGCGATACCCAGCTGCGGCCGCGGCGCCCCTTGCCTGACTCCTGCTTGTCCGCTACAACTAAGGTGCCGCTCGGATAGCCTTTTTCGGCAAGCTCCTGAGCCTTGATGTTGGTGGAGTCTATTGTATCAAAATACAGCACTTCCTTTGCCACCCAGTCTGTGTGCATGAGGCTTTTTATCTCCGCCTCTGTCATCAGATCCGGCGCTGCCATGAGCTTGTAGCCCTTATTCTGTTGTGCCTCTATCTCATATCCGGCTTCCTTTAGCTGGTTTATGGCCTTCCACACGGCTGTGCGCGATACTCCGAACCGGTTGCATAGCTCCTGCCCTGAAATATAGCCGTCAGCGCTGCGTAGAAGTCTAAGTATTTCTTCCTTCATACTTTATTCCTTAGCTTTCCGTCAATCTTTTGTTGCGGTCATTGCTTGCCGTACTAGTCAGCAAGTGTTGCACGCATGATAGCCTTGATTGAGTGCATACGGTTCTCTGCCTCATCAAATACCACTGAGCGCTCTGACTCAAATACCTCGTCTGTCACCTCAAGCTCGCTCAGTCCAAACTTCTCATAGACCTGCTTGCCGATTGTGGTCTTTAAATCATGGAATGCAGGCAGACAGTGCATAAAGATTGCGCTATCTTTTGCATTTTCAAATGCTTTTGCATTTACCTGATATGGCTTTAAGTCGTTAATTCTCTCTGCCCATACCTCTTCCGGTTCTCCCATTGATACCCACACATCTGTGTAAATAACATCTGCGTCCTTTGTGCCCTCTGCCACATCCTCTGTGAGTGTGATTGATGCGCCGGTTGTTTCTGCAACGTCCTTACAGTATTTTACAAGCTCATCATTTGGGAAATATTTCTTGTTTGTGCATGCCACGAAGTCCATGCCAAGCTTTGCACATGTGACCATGAGTGAATTGCCCATGTTGTATCTTGCATCGCCCATGTATACAAATTTCACGCCCTTGAGTCTGCCGAGGTGCTCACGGATTGTAAGCATATCTGCTATCATCTGTGTCGGGTGGAACTCATTTGTCAGGCCGTTCCATACCGGTACGCCTGCGTATTTAGCCAGCTCCTCCACGATTTCCTGTCCGTATCCACGGTACTCGATTCCGTCAAACATTCTGCCGAGCACGCGCGCTGTATCGGCGATGCTCTCCTTTTTACCTATCTGTGAACCGCTCGGGTCAAGGTATGTGACATGCATTCCAAGGTCATGTGCCGCTACCTCAAAAGAGCAGCGAGTTCTGGTACTGGTCTTTTCAAAAATCAGCGCTATATTCTTGCCTGTGAGTTCATCATGTCTGATGCCTTTTTTCTTCTTTTCCTTCAGCTCCTGTGAGAGGTCAATCAGATAAGTAATCTCTTCCGGAGTGTAATCCATAAGTTTTAAAAAGTTTCGTCCCTTTAACTGCATTGCTCTTGCCTCCTGGGTTTTATTTGCATCGTTTATAGATGCAGGTTGCTATAATTTATATCTGTAGGTTGCTATAATGATGTCATTTTACTCTATTTTGTGGTATGTTGCAAGAGGTTTGAAGCATTGACGCTCTGACTGTAAAACCACGCCGTACAAATAATTAAAGAGGCTGCAAACCAACAAGCTTTGTTGATTTGCAGCCTCTTTGTTATTTCTTTGTATTGGCTGTATATTATCTGAACTTCATATTTCCGATTGATATTCCTGAGCCATGGTCATTGAAGGATGTACATCCTCCTGTGTTGTCCACTCCGGACATTGCCTCCTGTGCTGCACTGTAGCATGAAGAAGAAATGCGTCCGCTAAGCTTTCTTGCGAGCTTTCCTGATGATGCCGGTCCAAACTGGCCTTTCTGGTAAATAACACCTGAGATGCTGTTTGGATATGAGCCGCTCTTTACTCTGTTGATGACTGCCGCTCCTACTGCAAGCTGACATTCATAGCTCTCTCCGCCTGCCTCACACTCGATGATTGCCGCAAGCAGTGTCAGGTCATCTGCTCCTGCACTTACTGCCTCGCCCTGTGTGGTCTCTGTTTTCTTTGATTCCTTTGCTGCTTTTGCAGCTTCTTTTGCTGCCTTTTCTTCTGCGGCCTTTCTCTCAGCCTCTTTCTGTGCAGCTATCTGAGCCTGTTCCTCTTCAATTGTGATACCCACTCTTGTGTTGAGGGAACGTGTCGCATAATCTGCTGCGATATATCCTGTCTGTGAATCACAGACTACTGCAATCCAGCCGTCCGGTGCCTGCGCTGCGCGGTCCACCTGATAGGTCTTGCCCTGGTCAGCTACCTCTAAGGCCTTGCTGTTTGTATCTGCTGTCTCTCTCACACGAAGTCCGTCTGTATTTACTGTAGCAATTTCTCCGCATGTGTCGTAAGCATAGCTTAGTGCGTCAGTTCCGGTCACACAGTAAGATACATTGACATATCCGTCTACATTTCCTGACTTGATGTGAGCCCATGTGCCATCGTTTTCTACGATGTCTGCCACACTTCCTTTATATAGTTTTCCAACAATATCTGACTGTTCATCGGCCTGTGCTCTTACGTTGAGTGATTCTTCAACGTTTGGCATAAGCTTTGTCTGCCATTCCTGCTGCTCCTGTGTGAGCTGTGGCTGCGCCTCCGGCTGTGCATCCTGTGCTGCTGCCACCATCTCAACATTTTCTTTTTCTACTGTAACAGCATTCTCTGCTGTGAGACCCTTCTCATAATCAAAAAGAGTCGCTGCCACGCCAGCATAACTATTATAACCAGTATGCTCTAAACCAGTGTTTGCTAGCACCTTATCCTCTGCTTTGACCTCAGAGCGTCCGCTGTTAGTAACCGCGGTAACCGTCAGCATGGCGCACAGTCCACAGACCGTAATGCTATCGATTACTTTTTTGTTTAGCTTCATATAATCCTCCATATGGTGTAGTATATGTTGTTTTTGTTACGTTTATTACACCTATGTTGCATTTGTTACAACTTTGTTACAGTCGGTATAATATCACAGTAATAGCATTTTGTCAAATTTCATGGGAAAATCTCCTGAAGCACCGATGAAATCACCCCATTCTGATGTGCCTTATGCTCTATCTCCAGCTTGTCGCTTTCGCTTCTCGACAGCTCGTCTATGTAGTCGCTCACCTGTTTTTCTATTTTATAAATCTCGTTGCTCAAAAGTCTTATCCTGTGTGAGAGTGCGAACAAGGTCACAATGACTGTCAGCATGAAAAGTGCAAGCATTATCGCAAGTATGCCTCCTGCCACGATGTCCATATTGTCCATTGATAATTCCATATTAATGTGTCCTCCCTACTATTCTTTTTCCGATACATCATTCAAAATTTAACTTAACCTATAACGCAGGATGATGTACTATTGATTATTATAACCAATTCACTTGAACTTAACAGTTCCTATCGGTCGCAAGTTTCGACATTTGTTTGGTATTGCAGGGCAAACTTTCACCGGTAACTTGGTATTGACTTTTATTGTGTTGAGTATAATATAAATATGAGACAAACAGGAATGCAAGAAAGGATACATATATATGAAGAAAATAGTTATGACAGGTGGCGGTACTGCAGGTCATGTCACTCCAAATATCGCTCTTATGCCGGCACTTAAGGAAGCCGGATACGATATCGAATACATTGGCTCAGTAAACGGAATGGAGAAGGGACTGATCGAAGCCCAGAAGATTCCTTACCACGGCATTTCATCAGGAAAACTGCGCCGATACTTTGACTGGAAGAACTTTACAGACCCGTTCCGCGTGTTAAAGGGCTACGGTCAGGCTGTAAGCCTCATGAAAAAACTCAAGCCTGATGTAGTATTTTCTAAGGGTGGCTTCGTTTCCGTACCTGTCGTGCTTGCCGCAAAGCACTGCCATGTGCCTGCCATCATCCACGAGTCGGATATCACCCCGGGACTTGCCAATAAAATCGCCATAAAGGGTGCCAAAAAGGTCTGCTGCAATTTCCCTGAGACCATGAAATATCTGCCTGCAGACAAGGCTGTGCTCACCGGATCACCTATCAGACGCGAGCTTTTTAGCGGCGTTGCCGAAAATGCCATAAAGCTTTGTAATTTTCCTGACCACAATAAGCCTGTCATCCTCATCATCGGAGGAAGCCTCGGCTCTAAAAAGGTTAATGAAGCTGTCCGTGAGATTCTTCCTGAACTACTAAAGGATTTCTATGTGATTCACCTCTGCGGAAAGGGCAATCTGGACAACAAGCTTGCCGGAATCACAGGCTATGCACAGTTTGAGTACGCCAATGCTGAGCTCACCGACATGTTTGCTCTGGCTGACATGGCTATTTCAAGAGCCGGAGCCAACTCCATCTGCGAGCTGCTTGCTCTGCACAAGCCAAACATCCTGATTCCTCTTTCTGCTGCTGCCAGCCGCGGAGACCAGGTATTAAATGCAAAATCCTTCAAAAAGCAGGGCTTTTCATATGTCATCGAGGAGGAGGAGCTCACAAAGGATTCTCTGCTTAGCGCAGTAAAAGAGGTATACGGCAACAGGGATAAATATAAGGACGCCATGGCAAAAAGCGGTCAGATGGATTCCATCGCCACTATAATCGATTTGATTAACTCTCAGGTTAAGAAGTCGTCATAGGGTCAGAATCTGTTTAAAGCGTCATTGCATATCATAAAAAAGAAAAAGCCCGGATATGAACTACATTTGCATATCTGGGCTTTTGGTTTTTTAATAATGTGTAACTATTAGAAGCTATTACATGCTCATCTCATCGCAGATTTTCTTCATCTCGTCATCAGTGAACTCCTTGTGATTCCACTCTATGACATTTTTGTTGTCATCTGACTCATATCTTGGAATCAGGTGCATATGGAAATGGAATACTGTCTGGCCTGCCACCTCGCCATTGTTCTGTACCAAGTTGTAGCCTTCACAGCCAAGCACATCTTTCTCGTGTGTCATAATCTTCTTTGCAAGCTTTGCTGCCTTGGCAAGTGTCTCATCCTCAATCTCAAAAATATTTGCATAATGCTGCTTTGGAAGGATAAGTGCATGTCCCTTTGTAGCAGGACTTGCATCGAGTATTACCTTGAAATCATCATCCTCATAGATTGAATTGGTCGGGATATCCCCATTTGCCAGTTTACAGAAAATACAGTTGTCATCTTTCATCTTTGTCACCTCATATATATAATTATTTTGTAACTGTTCAAAATCAAAAAGCCCATTAAAACGGAAATATCTGATCAAGCATGCGCAGTGTCTTGAAATTGCCTTTTGCTGTCATTTCTCCGGTCATAAATGCTCTCTGGAAGGTCATGTGACCATCTATTATAGACTCCATAATACTCTTCGAAAATTTGGCGTATACATCCACTATATCCTCTTCGCCATAGTGTATATCCAGCTTATCCTCATCCACCTTTATATATAATGGATTTTTAATGCCCTCTATATTAAATGAATAGCAGGCTTTGAATTCACGAAGCGGAATAAAATGTGCTTCAAGCTCCTTTATATATGGCATGTCATCTGTAGATGCCTGCTGCCCGAGCATGTCCTTGAACATGGTTGCAAGCTCCTCGATATCCTCCTTCTGCTGCTTTACATATGTATCATCAGACACATACTTCGACAGCTGTTCGCTCTCCTGTGGGGTGAGATTGAGCTGCTGTGTCCTGAGTACACTTTGCTTCACTGCCTGATTGCTTGTAGGCAGGCTCTTAATCTTCTGGGATATCGTGCGATACAGATTCTCCGCGCGTTTTTCTATTATGAGATTATACTCCTTATTGAGCTGAAATGTAGTAATATCCTCTACATATCCGCATAACCCTGAGCACGGCAGACCGCCAAGTATCTCCCATGCATTGCATAGTGTGGTTTCTGCCTCGCGCTCTCCATATGTGGTAGACATAACAATAGGCTGCATATATGTATTGCTTATCTTTTCCTTATCGCCGTAGAGCCAGCATGCATCAAGGAACTGCTGCATGTATCCACCTATACCAAGCCACTCAACCGTCGTTGCGAGAATGATTCCATCTACATCCTTAAAGGTCTGTGGCAATGTAGCTATTTCATTTTTGTGCTCATAGATATTGTATCTCTCCACCTTTACGCGGAGCTCCTTTAGCACATTTTCTATCCTGCTTATCACATACAGCGTCGGGTCATCCAGTAAGCCTCTTCCACCATAATAAATATTTATCTTCATGTAGCTTCTCCTACCATTAATTTTTAGTTGATATTTTATTTATTATATCTCTTTTTGCGATATAAAACAATTGAAATAACAAATCCGCCTACGAGTCCGCCTCCATGAGCCCAATTGTCCACTCCCTGCGTTGAAACTCCATAGTATATCATGAGTATAACCATAAATACAGCCTGCTGTCTGCTGATGCCCTCATAAAAGCCTCTGTTTGCTATAACTATCCACACAAGTGCTCCCACCAGACCAAATATCG
>ULOV01029166.1_pt1 | contig 11018 bp, 7 predicted proteins | sample 1952871 | NCBI WGS metagenome assembly ULOV01 (sample SAMEA4835612, study PRJEB28245) | human gut metagenome | biome: gut microbiome; material: fecal sample | place: Denmark | collected 2008
ATCGAGTACGCGTGCCACGGAACGGGATTTCTTTTCTACTTCAGGCGTAGGCTGGCCGGGGTAGTAAACATAGGGATGCAGGCTTTCGTGGATATCGCCGCTGTGCATGTCTACATAAAAATCGGCAATAGAGAAGAAGTTATTGCTGATTAAATATGCAGTTTTATCGGCAAGCGTTCCCATGGGGTCACCGGGGAAAACGCGGTTCAGGTTTTTGCCGTCTTCAGGAACAATCATTTCGCGACGTGCCCAGAAGCCCTGGATATTTACCGGGTGCATCATAATCAGGCAGCCTGCTACGTGCTCAGGCTCAATATCGCGGCCCAGCTCCATTGCTGCGGCGATACCGGGATATTCGCCGCCGTGGATGCCTGCGGTAATAAGCAGGGTGGGACCGTCTTGGTCACCGTTGATAATAGTCAGAGGGATTTTTACATTGGTGTCCGGGACAGGCAGGTACGTACGCAGTTTAGTGCCACGTTCAATAGTCAGTCCACATACCTTTAGTGTGTCAGACATGTGCTCACTCCTTTGATATATTTCTCACACTTTTTATAATAATTTTTCTATTAGCGTCAGCTAACTGAAGTCTAAAAAATTAAGCAATGGCGTATAAATTTTTCTTTTGCGAAGAATGGCAAATTTTCCGCAGAAATATTTTTGGCAATTGCTACTTTTTTTACTTGCAATAAATTATAACATATGATAAGCTATTCATACAAGATGTTTTTTTAAAATAAAATTTAGTGCGAATAAACAAGGGAGATAGATAAAGTGAACCTTCTGACTGATAGGGAATACTTGGGACTGACAGTACCGTTTATGCTGTCGACAATGACGCAGCCTTTGATGGGTGCGGTAAATACTGCAGTAATGGGGCAGCTTCCTGACCCTAAATATATTGCAGCAGTTTCTCTTGGAGCTATTTTGTTCAACAATTTATATTGGTTATTTGGTTTTTTACGTGTGAGTACTACCGGTTATGCGGCACAGGCCTTTGGCGCTGCCGATAAAAGACTTGGTATGCTCGCCTTTTTTAAGCCATTGGTTCTGGCAATGCTGATAAGTGCCTGCTGCATTTTGTTTCAAAAGCCGATTTTGGAACTGTATCTGGCCATGATTGGCGCTGCACCGGAGGTCAACGAGCTGTGCCGTGATTATTATTACATTCTTATCTGGGGTGCACCGCTGGTTTTGGGCAACTATGTGGCCCTTGGCTGGCTCATGGGGCAGACGCGGGTGCGGGCGAGTGTGTTTATGCAGGTTTCCATGAACGTGCTGAACATGGCGCTGAGTATCTGGTTTGTTTTTTGGCTGCATATGGATATTACGGGCGTGGCTTTTGCTACTTTGCTAAGTCAGCTTTACGGCGGTATCTTGAGTGTAGTACTGATGTACTATTACGGTGATTTTGATTACAAGGCGTTGCCTTGGAGCGAGCTGCTGGATTGGCGTGAGTTTATCGGCATGCTGCAGGTAAACGTCAACCTGATGATTCGTACTGCCTGCCTGCTGACCGTCAACAACATTATTGCGGCAGTCGGAGCTTCCTTCGGTACTGTGGTGCTGGCAGCTAATGCTGTACTGCTGCAGCTCAAGGATATTATGAGCTATCTGATTGATGGTATGGCGAACGGCGCGGCGATTTTCAGCGGCCGTGCGGTAGGTGCAAAGAACGGCAAGCTGTTTGCAGCTACCATAAAAATGACCTTCAAATGGCTGGTAGTGCTGGCTGCTATCCTGATGCTCGGCTATCACTTGAGCAATGAGTTCTTTATCCGCCTGTTTACCAATATCGAAGAGGTTGTAGCGATGGCTATGACCTACAATGTGTTTGTTTTATTCTATCCTGTTTGCGCCGGTATCGGCATGGTGCTTTACGGGGTTTTCTGCGGAGCTACCAAAACTGCACCGGTACGCAACATGATGCTGATGGCGCTCTTGGTGTTTTATCTTTTGCAGTGGCAGCTGGTGCCGCTTTGGGGCAACAGCGGACTGTGGCTGGCCTTGCTGGGCTTTATGCTGTCTCAGTCAATAATACTTTTATTCTATTTGTCCTCTTTGAGAAGAGATTTTGCCTAAGCAACACGTTTGTAACAAATTTGTTGCAAATTATGAGAATTAGTGTTATTATAAATCTATAAGTGTTAGCTTGCTGATATAAGGAACTTTTACAAATCTATACTCTTCTGAGGTGCCTGTCTATGCAGGTAATAATCGGAATACGGTGCAAATCCGTAGCGGTCAAGCCACTGTGATGCCGCAAGGCTAAGTCAGGTTGATTTCCTCAGTTGATATATTCCTGCTAGCGACGGAAATATATATAATTACAATTGTGCACATTGTAAGTATGTATCCTTTCTGCGCTCATTTTGCAGGAAGGGTAATTTTTTTTGATGGAGATGATGTGCTTTGACGAAAAAGCAGCTTCTGTCCCGACTGGGGCAGATCATCCTTGTTCTGCTGGGTATCAGCTTTATTACTTTTGCTTTGGTAATGCTGGCTCCAGGTGACGTTGTTCGCCAGATGATTGCAGGTAACGAGGATATTATTGTTAGTCAGGCCGAAATTGATGCACTGCGTGCTGAACTAGGTCTGGACAAGCCCTTCTTCTTCCAATACCTTGACTGGTTAGGAAGAGCTTTACAGGGCAATCTTGGCTTCTCTTACATGGTTAAAAAGCCTGTAGTTGAAGCACTTATGGAGGGCCTTCCCGGTACTATCGTACTTTCCTTGGCTTCTCTGATTATGATGATGGTGGTGGCAATTCCTGCCGGCATCTACTCTGCCGTAAAGCGTGGCAGCATGGTTGACAATATCGTGCGTGGCTTCACTTTTATGGGCGTATCCATGCCCGGCTTCTGGGTAGGCTTGATGCTGCTGTGGTTTTTTGGTCTGAAGCTTGACCTGCTGCCCATCGTTGGTGGTGAGATTGGTATTGATACCTTGATTCTGCCGTCCCTGACACTGGCTATCGCTATGGCCTCCAAGTATACACGTCAGGTACGTACAGCAATTCTGGAGGAGCTGCATCAGGACTATGTTGTCGGTGCACGTGCCCGCGGTATGAGCGAAAGCCATATCCTCTGGAAAGAGGTTCTGCCGAATGCTATGCTGCCGCTGATTACTTTGCTTGGTTTGTCTTTAGGTAACCTTCTGGGTGGTGCTGCGGTTATCGAGATGGTTTTCCAATGGCCCGGTCTTGGCCGTATGGCGATTGAAGCTATCACCTACCGTGACTTCCAGCTGGTTCAAGGTGTTGTTGTGTGGATTGCGTTGATGTATATGGTTATCAACCTCATTGTTGATATCTCTTACAATTATCTTGATCCGCGTCTGAGAAAGGTAAGGTAAGAGCAGATGGAAACAATTATCAATGGTTTTAAAACCAACCGTGCTTTTGCCGTAACCTCTGTTCTGGTGCTGTGTCTGTTGCTGATAGCAATCGCAGCTCCGGTAATTGCTCCCTATGACCCGACTCATGCTGCTATGAAAGATGCCTTTTTGGAACCCGGTGCACAACATCTTTTTGGTACAGATAAGTTAGGTCGTGACTGCTTCAGCCGTGTGCTGTACGGCGCACGAGCTTCTCTGACCGGCGTATTGGTTCTCGTAGCCAGCGTATTTGTTGTAGGTACTACGATGGGCGTTGTTTCCGGTTACTTCGGCGGTAAGGTTGATATGGTTATCATGCGTATCTCCGATATGATGATTTCCTTCCCCGGTATGATTCTGGCAATTGCAATCGCCGGTATTATGGGCGGCAGCCTGGTTAATGCAGTGTTTGCGCTGACGATTGTCAGCTGGACCAAATACGCGCGTTTATCCCGCAGTATGGTTTTAAAGGTAAAACGTCGTGACTTCGTAGAAGCAGCCATCGTTAATGGTGGTACTCCCGGCCATATCCTTTGGGTGCACATCCTGCCTAATATTCTGCCGATGATGGTTATTACCGCAGCAGCAGATATCGGTGCTCTGATGATGGAGCTTGCAGGTTTATCCTTCCTGGGCTTTGGCAGCCAGCCGCCTGCTCCTGAATGGGGCCTGATGCTGAACGAAGGCCGTCAGCAGCTGCAGACTGCACCCTGGCTGATGTTCTTCCCCGGTCTGGCAATTTTTGTTACCGTAGTAGTTTTCAACCTGTGGGGCGATAATCTGCGTGATGTGCTTGACCCGCGTGGTGATGTTGAAGATTAAGGCTTACTTGGTGAAGCTTTGATTTTCAGATATGTTTTACGTTTTTTGTTTAACTTGAGTATAAGAAATGGAGAGATGTACAATGAAAAAATCCTTAAAATTTACCGCAGCAGCGGCTATGATCGGCTTAATGGCATTTGCAGCAGCAGGCTGCGGCGGTGGCGATAAAAAAGCAGCTGTATCCAACGAAGTAGTAAAATTCGGTGTAACCAACTTTGCTGATAATCTGGATCCTGCCGATAACTTCTTCAGCTGGGTTGTAATGCGTTACGGCCTGGGCGAATGCCTGGTTAAATTCGACGAGAAAATGAACGCTACTCCGTGGCTGGCTGATAAATGGTCTATTTCCGACGATAAACTGACCTGGACCTTCCACATTAACGATAAGGTTTGCTTCTCCAATGGCGATAAGCTGACTGCTGAAATTGCAAAAGAGTCCATTGAAAGAACCTTTAAATTGAACACCCGTGCTCAGTCCATCTTCCAATATGCTGAAATCAAAGCTGATGGCCAAAACCTGATCATCAAAACCAAAAAACCTGTACCGACTCTGCCGGGCATGCTGGCTGACCCTCTGTTCATCATGATTGATACTAAAGTAACCAACCGTGATATCAAAAAAGAAGGTCCTATCTGCACCGGTCCTTATGCTGTAAAATCCTACAGCAAGGCTAAAGCAGTAATGGTTGCTAACGAAAAATACTGGAATGGCAAGGTTCCGTTCAAAAATGCTGAAATCTCGACTATCGACGATCCTAACACCCGTGCTATGGCACTGCAAAAAGGTGAAATCGACTTCGCTATCAACATCGCTTCCGGTGACCTGCAGCTCTTCAAAGATAAAGCTAAATATAACATTTCCGAAATTGCTTCTCTGCGTACCGTATTGGCTCAAATCAATATGAACGAAGGCAAACCGTTGCATGATCCTAAGGTTCGTGCTGCTCTGATTCAGTGCCTGGACCGCGAAACCTACAACAAGGTTCTGCTGAAAGATACCTTTATCCCCGGCAAAGCACCTGTTCCGCCTTCCTTGGACTATGGCTTTGACCAACTGAAGGATCCGAATGCTTACAATCCGGAAAATGCTAAGAAGCTGCTGGCTGAAGCAGGCTGGAAAGATACCAACGGCGACGGCTATGTTGATAAAAACGGCAAGAACCTGGAAATCGACTTCGTATTCTACAGCGGCCGTGCCGAGCTGCCTCTGTATGCAGAAGCTACCCAAGCTGATGCTAAGAAAATCGGTATTAAGGTTAACATGAAGAACGTTGACTATAACGTACTTGACCCGATGCGCCGCAATGGTGAATTTGACTTGATTATTTCCAACATCCTGACTGCTAACACCGGTGACCCGGAAGTTTACCTGAACTGGTACTGGAAGAGCAACATCAACGGCAGCCAACCGCAAAACTCCACCGGCTACAGCAATCCGCAATACGACGCACTGTCTGATAAGCTGTCTGTAGAATTCGATCCGGCTAAACGTCGTGAATATATGATTCAAATGCAGCAAATCCTGCTGGATGACGGCGCTGCTCTGTTCTTTGGCTATCCGAAGACCAACATGGTATCTAAAGCAGGCTTGGCTAACGCTAATATCTTCCCGGCTGACTACTATTGGCTGACTAAAGACGTTTGCCCGAAACAATAATTAATAAAGAGGTAATTGTTCAATGCTTCTTGAAGTAAAAGATTTAGACATCAGCTACGGTGACAAGCTCACCGTAACCGGTGCCAGCTTAGAATTGGATAAGGGTGAGATTATGTCCATTGTCGGTGAGTCCGGCAGTGGCAAAACAACCGTTATCCGCGCTATTATGGGTTGCCTGCCCGGTGCCGGCCGTGTTAGCCGCGGCAGCATCATCTTTGATGGCAAGGATGTATTGCAAAATACCCCTGATGAATGGCGCAAAATGTATGGCAGTGAGATGTCCATGATTTTCCAGGACAGTGGCAACATGATTAATCCTATCCGCCGCATCGGCCAACAGTTCATTGACTATGTTCAGGCGCATCAGCCGGATAAGTCCAAGGACCAGGCTTATAAGATGTGCTGTGATATGCTGACTAACGTGCGTCTGCCGAACCCGGAAAATATCATGAACAGCTATCCGTTTGAGCTGTCCGGTGGTATGCGTCAGCGTGTAGGTATTGCTATGGCTATGATTTTCAGCCCGAAAATCCTCCTGGCCGATGAACCTACCAGTGCGTTGGACGTAACTACTCAGGCACAGATTATCCGTCAGATTGTTGATATTCGTGACGAATACGGCGTGGCCGTTATTATGGTTACGCATAACCTGGGCGTTGCTTCCTACGTATCCAACAAGCTGATGGTTATGAAGGGCGGTCATGTTGTGGAATATGGCAAGCGTGAGGACGTTATTGCTAATCCGCAGGATGATTATACAAAACAGCTGCTGAGGGCAGTTCCGGTCATAGGAGGTAAGACATATTATGAGCAATAATGAAAGACCGGCCTATGAACGTACTAAACTGGTACTGGAGATTAACCACCTTACCAAAAAATTCGCAGTTGACGGCGGCAAGTTTCTGACTGCCTGCAATGACATCAACCTGCGTGCATACGAAGGCCGTACCCTGGGCATCATCGGTGAATCCGGCTGCGGTAAGAGTACACTGGTGCGTACTCTGCTGCGTATTCACCCTGCTACCAGCGGTGAAGCTATTTTCGAAGGCCACGATTTGATGAAATCTAGCGGTGAACAGCTGCGTCAGGACAGAAAGAACATCCAGATGGTGTTCCAGGATCCTACTGCTGCCTTCAATCCGAAGATGCTTGTTAAGGATATCCTCACCGAGCCTTTGAAAAACTTCGGCCTGATAAAAAACAGCGAGGTAGACGCCAAAGCAGCAGAGCTGCTGGAAATGGTTGAGCTGCCTGCTGAATTCAAGGACCGCTATCCGCACAGTATGTCCGGCGGTCAGCGTCAGCGTCTGGGCATTGCCCGCGCTCTGGTACTTGAACCGAAGATTATCGTGTGCGACGAGGCAACCAGCGCGCTGGACGTTTCTGTACAGGAAAAAATCTGCGAGCTGCTGTGCCGCATTCAAAAAGAAAAAAATATTACCTATCTGTTTATTGCCCATGACCTCGGTCTGGTAGACCTGATGTGCCATCAGGTTGCGGTAATGTACTTGGGTAATGTAGTAGAATGGCTGGAGCACGGCCGCATTGCAGAACACTGCAAGCATCCGTACACCAAGGCGCTTATGGGTGCTGTATTTAAGGTAGACTTCAAGCCGGGCGAAAAGATTGAGCCTTTGGAAGGCGAAATCCCGAGTCCGTTGGACCTGCCACCGGGATGTCCCTTTGCCAGCCGTTGCGAGCACTGCACCGAGCATTGCGTACAGGTTAAGCCTGAGCTGAAAGAGGTTGAGCATGGCCATTGGGTTGCTTGTCACTTATTTGACTAAGGCAGTCCTGAAGCGATATGCGTAATCATAGGGCTTCTTTAAAAGTAATTTTCTCCATCATTTTTTATAGTGGGTACGGCGAATGTGCTGTACCCATTTTTTTCTTAGGAATTTTTATCACTAATTTCATGGGTGAGTATTGACTCATACGTTATTTGTGTTATAATATAGGTATCAAAGAATTTACTGAAAGGTGTTATCACCTTTCCTATTATTTTTTATATTACATATGAATAGATACTCATATGAAGAGTGAGACAACCTGAAAAGAAAGGTGGTAGATACAATGAAGAAAGATTTGGAAGATATCCGTAACGGTGCCGGCGATGTAAGAGCATTTCGTCATATTGACGGCCATATCAATAGTGTAGAGGATTACAGCAAGCATCCGGAAGGCTGCACCTGCGGTCACTGCGGTAAGGATCATGATCATAAAACTATGGGACATGTGCCTAAGCATACTCATGGCGATGCTTGTGGTTGCGGACACGACCACGATCATGACCATGACCATGAAGAGCATTCCCATGAGCATGGCGATGATTGCTGCTGTGGTAATGATCATAAGCATGAAGATGAAGAACACGCTCACGCACATGCGCACGGCGACGAATGCGGCTGCGGACATGACCACGGCCACGAGCACGAACACGCTCACGCGCACGGCGACGCATGCGGTTGTGGTCACGACCACGGCCATGAGCATGAACACGCTCATACACACGGTGACGAATGTGGCTGCGGACACGACCACGGCCACGAGCATGAACATGCTCACGCACACGGTGACGAGTGTGGCTGCGGACATGACCACGGCCACGAACATGCTCATGTACACGGACATCACGTTCCCGGTCATCCTGCTGACTGTAATTGCGAAATCTGCCATCCGCATGAGGAGTACTGCGATGTATGCGGCGAAAGCCTGGCTAATTGCACCTGCCGTATGCCGGATGCCGATAAAATTAAGCGCGTATATATTCTGCAAAACCTTGGCTGTGCTAACTGCGCTGCCAAAATGGAATACAAAATCAAAGAGCTGCCGGGTGTAACCTATGCCAACGTAAGCTTTGCTACCAAGCAGCTGCGCCTCAGCGCTGCTGACCATGAGGCTTTGCTGCCGGAAATTCAAAAAATCTGCACATCTATTGAGTCCGACGTTGTGGTAGTACCGCGTGACCGCCGTCCGCAATTAGGCGGCAAGAGCAGAGTTTATCTGGTGCAGAATCTGGACTGCGCTAACTGCGGTGCCAAGATTGAACGTGCGCTGAACGCTATGCCTGAGATTGATGAAGCTACCCTGACCTTTACTACGAAAAAGCTGCGCGTAAGTGCTAAGAATTACAATGGTCTGCTGGAGAAAATGCAGGCTGTAACCGATAAGGTAGAAGAGGGCGTTGTACTGCTGGAGGCTGAAAGCAAGCCTTCTCTGGCTCCTGAGCTGGAGGAACGCAAAAAATCCGGCGGTATCTTCTCCGAGCTGAGCGAAAAGCAGACGATTATCGAAATTGTACTTGGCGGTGCAGTATTCATCATCACCGAATGGCTGGGCTTGGTGCCGGAAGCATATCATATGTACTTCCTGATTTTTGCCTATATTCTGCTTGGCGGACGCATTGTGCTGACTGCTTTGAAGAATATTGCGAAGGGTAATGTATTTGACGAAAACTTCCTCATGACCGTTGCAACATTGGGTGCGTTTGCTATTCAGGCTTGGGAAGAGGCTGTAGGCGTTATGTTCTTCTATCGTGTGGGCGAATACTTTGAGCAGCGTGCGGTGGAAAAGAGCCGTGGCCAGATTATGGACGCTGTTGACCTGCGTCCTGAGGTTGTCAACCTGCTGGTAGGCGAAGATGTGAAGGTTATTCCTGCCGCTGACGCACACGTAGGCGATATCCTGCTGGTGCGCGTAGGCGACCGTATTCCTCTGGATGGCGTTGTTATCGACGGCGAAAGTCTGGTAGATACCTCTCCTGTAACCGGCGAGCCTGTGCCTGTAAAACGCAAATATGGCGATGAGGTTGTTTCCGGTTGCGTGAACACCTCCGGTATGCTGAAAATCCGTGTAGAAAAGGTTCTGGAAGAGTCCATGGTAACCCGCATTCTGGACAGCGTAGAGAACGCTGCTGCCAGCAAGCCGACTATCGACCGCTTCATTACCCGCTTCGCACGTATCTATACTCCGTTTGTTGTTGCTGCCGCAGTACTGACTGCTGTGATTCCGTCCCTGATTACTGGCGACTGGAATAAATGGATTTACACCGCGCTGACCTTCCTTGTTATCAGCTGCCCCTGCGCACTGGTGCTGAGCGTGCCGCTGGCTTTCTTCTCCGGCATCGGCGCCGGCTCCAAGTACGGCATTCTCTTTAAGGGCGGCGTTGCTATGGAGGCTTTGAAAAACATTGCTGCCGTAGTTATGGATAAAACCGGTACCGTTACCAAGGGTAACTTCGTGCTGCAGAAGGTTAATGCTGCCGAAGGCATGAAAGCTGACGAGCTGCTGCGCTTGTGTGCAAGTGCAGAGCTTGTTTCTACCCACCCGATTGCCGTAAGCATTGTAGAGGCTGCTAAGGCTGAAAAGCTTGAGCTTGTACGCCCCGATAAATTTGAAGAAATTGCCGGTGAAGGCCTGGTTGCGTACTTTGGCGCACGCAAGGTTCTGTGCGGCAATACCAAGCTGCTGCAACGCTTTAACGTTGAATACGGCGGCTATACTCCTACCGAAAGCGGCAGTGAGGTGCTTGTGGCCGACAATGGCTTATACATGGGCCAGCTGCTGATTAACGATACTCTGAAGGAAGATGCCAAGGAAGCAATTGCTTCGCTGAAGGCACAAGGCCTGGTAACTGCTATGCTCACCGGCGATGCGCAGAAGGAAGCGCAGGCTGTGGCTAAGGAAGCAGGTATTGACGAGGTACGCGCTCAGCTGCTGCCGCAGGATAAGCTTAGCGAGCTTAATATGCTGCGCAACAAGTACGGCCCGGTTATGTTCGTTGGTGACGGCATTAACGATGCGCCTGTATTAGCCGGTGCGGATGCCGGCGCTGCTATGGGCAGCGGTGCAGATGCAGCGATTGAGGCTGCCGACGTTGTCTTCATGAATTCCGAAGTGAAGGCTATTCCGCAAGCGATTGCTATCGCGCGTGCAACAGGCGCGATTGCCTGGCAGAACGTAATTTTCGCTCTGACTGTTAAGGTTATCATTATGATTGCAGGCCTTATGGGCTATGCTTCTATGTGGGCGGCAGTCTTTGCGGATACCGGTGTATCGCTGCTGTGCGTGCTGAATTCTATCCGTATTCTCTACAAAAAGATATAATAAAAAGCTATAGCTAATATGCTGATTTGCTTTACATCGGCTGACTATAAAGTCAGCC
>ULOV01011001.1_pt1 | contig 10702 bp, 7 predicted proteins | sample 1952871 | NCBI WGS metagenome assembly ULOV01 (sample SAMEA4835612, study PRJEB28245) | human gut metagenome | biome: gut microbiome; material: fecal sample | place: Denmark | collected 2008
TCGCAAAAATGGGCTTTTTAAGGGACGACTATTTACTATGAAAAAGACCCTAATGATATTCATAATGACGGCATTTATTGGCTTCGGCACCACATCGTGTATCACCACACGGCCGCCGCACAAGCCGCATCCAGGAAGAGTGGAAAAGAAACCGAAGAAGAAAAAGCCCAAACACCACAAGCCGAAGAAGAAAAACAATCCGCCGCGCGACTACTGGTATTAACCGGTAACCTACTGCATCGGCACAACCGGCCTAAAGCGCAGGCTGATGAATAACGGCATTGAGGACAGGCGCCAGCAAAGCGTCTGCCCCCAATGTTTTTATGTGTGACACTCATGACCTGACCACTCTGCAATCTTAACGCTGCATTACAGATGCAAAGGATAATTGCTTGCAGGAAAAAGAAATATTTATTACTATTGCACTCATATCCTTAATCGCTTAACATCACTACAAACATCTATCATGAAAAAATTCTTAATATTATTTCTGTTAAGTATCGTTACCGTGTCTTCAGCCATGGGACAAAAGGCATATAGCAGTTTCACTGTCAAAGGCATTGTTGTCGACTCCGTAAGCAAAGAAGGCGAACCGTACGCAACAATAAGCATAACACGAAAAGACAAACCCGACAAGGCGGTGAAAATGGGCGTAACGAAAAAAGACGGAAGATTCAGCGAGACCATAAACGGCAAGGGCGACTTCATGATAACAATAAGCTCTATCGGGCGCAAAGCTATTGTGAGAAACTTCAACGCTGCGGAAAACAGCAAGACCATTGACCTTGGCACCCTCTACATAACTGACAACAAGAACGAGCTTGAAGGTGTGGAGATTGTGATGCAGAAACCGCTCGTCAAGGCCGACATAGACAAGATTGAATACGACATAGAGTCGGATCCCGACTCGAAATCAAGCTCTATAATAGAGATGCTGCGCAAGGTGCCGCTTGTTACTGTTGACGGAGAGGACAACATAACCGTAAACGGCAGCAGCTCGTTTAAGGTCTACGTGAACGGACGGCCTAACAACATGATGAGCAAAAACCCGAAAGAGGTGCTGAAAAGCATGCCGGCAAACACAATAAAGAAGATTGAGGTGATAACCGACCCGGGACCAAAATACGACGCTGAAGGCGTGGGCGGCATACTCAACATCGTAACTATAGGCAGCGGATTTGAGGGATATACGCTCAACCTGAGCGGCAACGTGAACAACCGAGGAGCCGGAGGCGGACTGTTCGGCACGATAAAGTCGGGCAAGCTGACCGTGAGCGCACGCTATAACTATAACTACGACGGCAACAGAACGGGCTACAGCGAAGCATCGCGGACGGTTACCGAAGAGAACGCAAGTCCCGACGCGTCGAACATAATATCGAGTTCGGAAAGCAAGAGCCACGGCAACTTTCAGTCGGGAAGCATAGAGGCAAGCTATGAGATAGACTCGCTAAGACTTGCAACAATGTCGTTCGACTTATGGGGCGGAGGCAACAAGAGCAACAGCATGTCGGACATGACAGGAACAAGTCCGCTGGACGGACACACCTTATACGGCTACTCTAACATGGGAAAGAACAACACTTCATGGAAATCAATAAACGGCAGTATAGACTATCAGAGGCTATTCAAGGTGAAAGGCCGAATGCTGACGCTGTCGTATAAAATAAGCTCAAGCCCGGACGAAAGCGACAATTATACCAACTATGACGAGATAAGTGCCGACAACGGTTGGGAGGACTATATCAGCCGGCTTGAAAACCAATACAGCGACAACTCCGAAAGGACAACCGAGCAGACGTTTCAGGTAGACTACACCACGCCCATAGGCAAGATGCACACCTTAGAGGGCGGAATGAAGTATATAATAAGAAACAACAGCGCGGAAAACGACCGCTACATAAAGCCTGCCGACAACAGCAGCGAATATGTCTACGACACAGAGCAAAGCTCGCACTATAAGCATGAGAACGACATCATTGCGGCATATCTTGGATATAAGATAAAGGTGAAGAAATGGTCGGGACAGCTCGGAGCAAGATATGAACACACCATACAGGACGTGAAATATCTGCTCGGACAGGGAGACAACTTCAGAAAGCATTTCAACGACCTTGTGCCCTCAGCCACAATAGGATACAAGATTACGGACATGTCTAACCTGAAACTGGGCTACAGCATGCGCATATACCGCCCCGGAATATGGTATCTAAACCCTTATCTTGACAACACCGACCCGTCAAGCCTGAGTCAGGGCAACTCTAACCTTGAAAGCGAGAAGAACCACTCGTTCAACATAGGCTACAGCAACTTTACGTCAAAACTGAGCCTTAACCTATCAATGCGCTACTCGTTCACCAACAACAGCATAGAAAGGCTGACGACAATGGTAAACGACAACAGCATAGCCGGACTGAAGGAGCCTACAGGCAAAGATGTGCTCTACTCTACTTATGAGAACATAGGCAAGACACGCTCGGCGGCAATGAGCGCATACATAAACTGGAACGCCACAAAAAGCACCAGAATATATGCCAACATGAACGGACAGTGGCAATATCTCTCCGACGGCAAAGACATCAGCAACAGAGGCTGGAACATGTATGTGTCGGGAGGCATACAGCAGTCGCTGCCCAAAGACTGGCGCATAAGCCTCAACGTGTTCACCATGACGCCGAGCATAACGCTGCAGGGACGCGGCACAAGCCACACGAGCTACGGCATAAACATCAACAAGTCGTTCCTAAAGCAACGGCTCAGCGTATCAGCCTTTGCAAGCAACTTTCTGCAAAAATACATGGAGCATAAAAGCACTACATCAACTGCCGACTTTATACAAAAGTCTGTGTCAAAATACGACTACCAAAACTTCGGCATCAGTATCAGCTACCGCTTGGGCGAACTGAAGGCAAGCGTAAAGAAGACAGCCCGAACCATTAACAACGACGATGTGAAAGACGGCGGAGACTCAAAATAATGATACCGCGTCAAACAATTACTGCAATATGTAGCCCAATATTGTGATGTTACAGATTTTTAGTGAGACGATGTATCATTAAAATCATAATCCTGCCGGCTTGCTGTTCTTTAAACTAATGCCGCCAGACTTCACGCAGGCACGGCGGCAATGCCTTGGAATAAGCAGACCGAAAAGAATAAAACGGCGCACGCCATATAACGACAAAAAGAAACTCTGCAAGACCTGTATATACAGAATCTTGCAGAGTTTCTTTTTGTTTTGTTGCCCGTTGCTTTCCCGGTCAGCGGTAGATGTCAACAGGCAAACAAATTATAGTTTATAACCACTTTATTTCTCGCTGATAGTCATCTTGCCCTTTGCAGCCTTAATAGCCTTGTAGAGCATCTGCATCGGAACAGTGTTGTTGCCTGTTACGGCATTCTTAACCAAACCGCGCTTCATCACCGGAGCAGAATATTTCTTCTGAGCAGCAGGAGCATCAGGAGTTGTTATATCCAGGCGTGCAAGAGGTCCCCACTCTTCGTTAATATTCTGGCCAATAGAGAACGCGATGTATGAAGTGTTAGGCGAAGCGTTCCAGTAAGCTACGTCAACACCATACTGATTCCAATAAGGATCCTCAGGAATGTCGGTCTTCAGATATTCCATAATCTTATCCTCGTTCCAATCTTTTTCGTAAGCATTCTTATCTATAAGCATGTCGCGGTGCATTGAAGTCTGGTCGTTAGGCGTGTAAGTAACAATCTGATAATATCCAGTTTCAGCCGAACCGCTGAATTCACCCGGAGTGATTTCAATCTGAGCAACACCCTCACCACCAATCTTCTTGGTTGTAACAGGAATAATCATTATGTCGGCATCAGTATTGTTTTCGTCCCATGCCTGAACATAAATCTCATAGTCAGTTCCCGGGCTGTTGTTGGTCCATGTGTTAGTAGCCGGACCGTTGTTGTTAAATCCGAAAAATCTTGCATAATCACCCATAGTCTCCAGACCGAACATCGGGCCCATCTGTGCCAGGTTATCCTCGGCTGTACCTGCGGGGAACAATATTGCTGCATAGCCGGCAACACCTGAAGCAGGAGTAAACGATATGGTGATGTCGCTTGTTGTAACCTCGTCGATAGTATACTGAATTGAGCAGTCGCCTGCAAGTTCTTTCTTAGGTGTACGGAAATCAACTCTAACAACGTCGCAAGGAATCTGATACTGGTCGTATCCTACTGTAAAGATAACATAGTCGGCATTGGGTCTGAGGTTGAATCCGAGATTAGACAGACGGCCGTTAACATAGTCCTGGAACATAATCTCGCTGTCGCTGTTGTCAAGATAATTAGCAACGGCCTCATCGGTAGAAAGCGAGCTGGCGCGAACCTTTGACATACACGTAATCTTATAGCCTACACACTGAGGGGTACGGGTAATCTTAACGCCTACCGAATCGCCTGTTGAACCGCTGTAAATGCCGAGATATTCTACATCGGCAGCAACACGGCCCTCAACTGTTGCGAATGAAACACTGTCGATGCGGTCAACCACGAAGCCTTTGGTGGCACCTGCCTTGTCGGTAACCAGCATACGGTTAGGATTTGTCTGGGCATAACCCACCACGGCCAAGACGGCCAATATTATTGAAGTAAAAAGTTTTTTCATCATTTCATGAATTTAATTGTTTTTTTATTTACGCTGAACAGATATACACCTTTTGTGAGGGAGCTTGTGCTGATAGGAGTTCCGTCCCAATTCTCCTTCGCAATAATAACCCTGCCGCTCAGATCGCATACCCTTATGCGGGCAGGCTGACCGCCCTGCAATCCGTCGGCACCGAGCATTCCTCCACGATAATAAGGCACAAGAGAAGAGTCTTCTGTAGTGGTAAGGCCATTGATGCCTGTTCCTTCAGAAATGAACTTCAAGCTCATAATGTCGCTTAAGGAGATTGTTTCTTTCGTCCCTGACGTACCATTAATCTCCATGCCATGGTCGCCGAATGTTATCTTTGCGATGTCCGACAGCAAGTAGGTCTTGCTTTCAGAGGACTGTGACGCAGGATTGACCACCAGACTGGTCTGCGCATCTGCAGTGAGCCCTCCATAGGCTAACGCAAGAAACATGGGAATAAATGTTTTTCTCATAGAAATGAATAATTTAATTAATAATGATGCAAGAACCGTAATAGTTCTCACAAGACTTCGGTGGCAAATATATGTATTTAATTTTATACGACCTACTGTTTGAATAAAAATTCTCTCATTTTGCCTTTATTTTTCGTCTTGAATTTATTTTTGTAAATAAGTTTCTTAATTTTAACACATTTGATCAGGCTCTATTAGGCAAAACGCTGATTAAAGCTATCATTATCATGACGTTTTGAAAATAGCTTACCATGCAAAAACTGCCCTGCCTATATATATAATAGGTAACTGATTCTTATAAAATCTGAATAAAATCGGCTACACTTTCGCAAAACATATCATGCAATATGTGGTCTTTTGCACTGCAAAACACGGCATTTCAGAAGGTAAAACACGGCATATTGCAGGCTAAAAGGTATGCTTTTGCACATACGGAAATAAAGATAAAAAAGTTTTTTAAAAAACTCGTCACTCGTCACATTAGGGTGTAATCTGCTGATTGACAAGGCATTAATGTGTGACGAGTTTGTTTTTTAACTCGTCACAGGGCAATTATGAAGTAATTTTTAGGAGTTAGAGGAGATTTTTTTTAGGAGTTAGAGGAGTTAAAGGAGTTATCGCTCACTGAGGTGAGCTAGGAGTTAAAGTCATTAGTCTTGTTGGTGGTAAATGTGGGCTTTGTTAGCGGTAAACGTAGGGACGTACCCCAGGTACGTCCACAGCCCGATTACGTGTAAATTTTATATCCGGCAATATCATTTTGATGAATAATATAGATTTATTGCTGTCCCAAGGATTTGTCGATATTTTAATGTAACTATCAATATAGCAGGCACTTATATTTGATTATATCATGCGGAGGATTTTTTGATAATACACGAGTTGGACACACCTGTGGTGTGTCCCTACAATGCTGTGTATGATAAAAACGTGTATGTTTAAGGAAACCGACGGCAGAAGCAAATCTGATTGTAGTCAACTTAAATCAGGAAATTATCTGTCTGAAGTCAACCTGAATCAGGAAATATCAATAGTTTTTGGGCTACAAATAACCGGTGTGATGAGTTGAATATTCAACTCGTCACACCATAACATGCTGTTTATCAACCCATTACACCCGAATGTGACGAGTGACGAGTTTTTAAGAAAACTTTTTACGGTTTCATCTGACTAACGGCCTCTATAAGCGGCTTGCTGAGCGGAGGAACATCAGCTGGAACAACAAGCGGCTCGGCAGTTTTGTCCTTCATGGCAGCCTTCCTTTCTGCCTTGGTGGCATATCTCACGCCTGTGACATAAAGCTCCTCATACATATCAATAGATGTCATTGGATTTTTTCCCGGTGTTTTGACTTTTGAGTTCAAATAATAATAACGCCTCAAAAGACTGCTGAGCTTGGGCTGACCATACTTTGTGCTGTACACCTCGCCTTCTTTACAGCCAGTAAAGCGAAACTTATATCCAAAGAATTTCAATGTAAGACTGTCCGCTCCGGCATACGCACTGTCGCAATATGCAGTAAACGTCTTATTCACTGTATCATTTTTCAGTCCTAAGACACAACCTTTCCACCCGCGGGATACAACCTTGTCAGAAGCCGTGTCTGTAACAATTTCTGATTTTGGCAAACGATCAAGCAGCATATAGCGCCAGTTTAAAAGCGGCAATGAAGAATAGTAACTCTCACCCTCTTTGCGTACATTTTTCTCCGAACGCGTCTTACATCTCACCCTTCCGCTGCCGATAGGCAAATAATAGTCATAAAGTCCCTCACGGAAAGCAGTGGGAATCGAATCGGTGAATCTATATCTTCTGTAATAAGCAGATATCACAAGATAATCAGGCTCGCCAACCTTGGCCTCGACTTCAGGTATTGCGTATGCACGTGGCTTCAGCATAACAACGCCGCTGCTGACAGTATCTACAAGAAACTCCTTTTCATAATAGTTGATATGATTAACCGTAACCTTGCCCTTATATCCCTTTGGCAGAGGCAAAAGCCCGTCGACTCCGCTAACGCCTACGCAACGGTTACCCGAAATAAAAACACTTGCGGCATGCACAGGACATGAGTCTGCCATGTCGACAATCTTAATCTGAGCGCTGACACATAATGCTGACATCAGCAAAATAATACTGAATAAAGTTTTTTTCATAGTAAATGTCTAATTTAAAAAGTTAAGAGTCAAGAATCAAGGAAACCTTACCGTATAACGGAGAGGAATTTGTTTTCCTTAATTCTTGACTCTTTATGTTGATATAATCAAGTTTGCTTATTGCTTGTTGGCACGCTTGCGCTCGTTGTGGTCAAGTATGATCTTACGCATACGCATGCTCTTAGGTGTAACCTCTATCAGCTCGTCTTCCTTGATATACTCCAATGCCTCTTCAAGTGAAAGCACTGTGCGCGGAATGATGTGAGCCTTATCGTCAGAACCACTGGCACGTGTGTTGGTAAGCTGCTTTGCCTTTGTTACATTTACAACGAGGTCGTTGTCGTGAACGTGCTCGCCTACAACCTCACCGGCATAAACTTCCTCACCCGGATCGATGAAAAACTTACCGCGGTCCTGAAGCTTGTCGATAGAATAAGCATAGGCTGTACCTGTCTCCATTGCTATCATTGAACCGTTAAGACGGCGTGTGATGTCGCCCTTGTAAGGCTGATACTCCTTGAAACGGTGAGCCATGATGGCCTCGCCCTGACTTGCTGTGAGCACATTGGTACGAAGACCAATGATACCTCTTGAAGGAATGTCGAACTCGATGTTGACGCGGTCGCCCTGAGTTTCCATTGATGTCATCTCACCCTTACGGCGTGTAACCATATCAATCATTTTGCTTGAGAACTCTTCGGGAACGTTGATTGTAAGTTCCTCGATAGGCTCGCACTTAACTCCGTCGATTTCCTTGTAGATAACCTGCGGCTGACCAACCTGCAGCTCGTAGCCCTCACGGCGCATGGTCTCGATGAGCACTGACAAGTGGAGCACACCACGTCCGCTTACAATCCATTTATCTGTAGAATCCTCAAAAGGAGCAACTCGCAGAGCAAGGTTCTTTTCAAGTTCCTTCTGCAGACGGTCGTTAATGTGACGGCTTGTTACATACTTGCCTTCCTTACCAAAGAACGGTGAGTCGTTGATGGTGAAGAGCATACTCATTGTAGGCTCGTCGATGGCTATAGGAGGCAGCGGCTCAGGATTCTCAAAGTCGCATATTGTATCTCCAATCTCAAATTTCTCCAGACCGATGATGGCACAGATATCACCGCTGCTTACCTTGTCGGTGCGGACGTGGCCCATACCCTCAAATGTGTGGAGCTCTTTTATCTTTGTCTTCTCCTGTGTGCCGTCGCGGTGAGCTATTGTTACGTTCATTCCCTCGGTAAGAGTGCCGCGGTGAACGCGTCCCACTGCTATACGGCCTGTATAGCTTGAATAGTCAAGACTGGTTATAAGCAGCTGAGGAGTACCCTCAAGAGCCTTAGGAGCAGGAATTACTTCGATAATCTTGTCCAAAAGATAATCAATGTTGTCTGTAGGATTCTTGTAGTCCTCGCCCATCCAGCCGTTCTTTGCACTTCCGTAAACAACGGGGAAGTCAAGCTGGTCTTCAGTTGCGTTAAGAGAGAACATCAGGTCGAACACCATTTCATAAACCTCTTCAGGACGGCAGTTAGGCTTATCAACCTTGTTGACAACCACGATAGGCTTCAGACCTATCTGAAGAGCCTTCTGCAGCACGAAACGTGTCTGCGGCATAGGACCTTCGAAAGCGTCAACGAGCAGCAGACATCCGTCTGCCATGTTGAGCACACGCTCCACCTCACCTCCGAAGTCAGAGTGTCCCGGAGTGTCTATAATGTTTATCTTGGTTCCTTTCCAGTTGATTGAAACGTTCTTAGAAAGAATGGTTATACCGCGCTCACGCTCCAAGTCGTTGCTGTCGAGCACCTGGCCGCTGAGGTCTTGTCCTTCACGGAACAAGTTACCGGCCAACATCATTTTGTCCACAAGTGTGGTCTTACCATGGTCTACGTGGGCAATAATAGCTATGTTTCTGATATCTTGCATACTAATACCTTAAAAATCGGATGCAAAGTTACACATTTTTTTCGTAACATATTGTTCCATACCGTTTTTTTATACAAAATGTAACGATATATCATCTAAAGATGATGTCATAGGCGAAAAAAAATAAAGAGATTTTGTTTTGTATATGACTTTTTATTTGTAATTTTGCACCCGATTTCGGAGAATCCGATGCATTTGATGATGTTCACGCCCTCACAGCGGTGCGCTGCATCAGAAAGATGTAATCACAAAACATTAAAAACAAAAAATTCAATGTATTTAGATCAAGCTAAAAAACAAGAGATCTTCGGCAAGTACGGAAAGTCTAACGCTGACACAGGTTCTGCAGAGAGCCAGATAGCACTGTTCTCTTATCGTATTGCACACCTGACAGAGCACCTGAAGAAAAATCACAAGGATCATGCTACTGCAAGATCTCTGACTATCTTGGTAGGTAAGCGCCGTGCATTGCTCGACTATCTGTACGACCGCGACATCAACCGCTACCGTGCAATAGTTAAAGCTCTTGGTCTGCGCCGCTAATTCAAGAAAGCGCAAACAAAGCTTAAAAGGAAACACGAAGTCCCGAAACGGTCATGCACTGTTTCGGGACTTTGCTTTTTATATCACACATTAATGTTATTGGCACAACTTTTGCGCCTATGATTTCATTACACAGCAATAATCATTAACAAGGAGTTTATAACTGCCTTGCAGAATTTATGCAAGGATTTCTTTTAACGGCTTCATTACAAAATCCCTCTCATTCATAAGCGGATGAGGAATCTTCAAGTCGGGTTCGTCAACCTTTATATTGTCATAAAACAGAATGTCTATGTCGATTGTACGGTCGTGATACTGCCCGTTAACTGATTTTGCCGTGCGCCCCATATCGCGCTCAATGGCCTGAGTAGCTTCGAGCAAAGCACGCGGAGTAAGCTGGGTTGACACGCATACAGCGGCATTGACAAACATATTGTCTGACGAAAAGCCCCACGGCTCTGTTTCATAAAGCGATGAAACACGTTCGACCGTACCTATGCGCTCGCCGATAAGTTCAACGGCACGCTTTATTTCATACTTGCGGTCGCCTAAATTTGAACCAAGAGAAAGATAAACCTTATGCAATTAAGAAATAGAAATTAAGAATTAAAAAAATAATTATTAAAAAGTAAGAAGTAAGAATTATGAATTAAGAAAAGATGCATAAGCGTCAAACTTTCTTACTTCTTAATTCTTACTTCTTAATTTATCAGTCGTTTACGATGAGCATTGCGTCACCGTAGCATCCGAATTTGTATCCGTTCTTTACAGCCAGATTGTAAGCCTCCATAACTATGTCGTAACCGCCGAAAGCAGCTGTCGACATGAGCAGAGTTGACATAGGATGATAGAAATTGGCTATCATTGAGTCGGCAACGCCAAACTCATAGGGCGGGAAGATAAACTTGTTTGTCCATCCTTCATATTCCTTCAGCATCTTGTCTGTACCTACGGCTGTCTCGGTGGCC
>ULOV01004847.1_pt1 | contig 10592 bp, 7 predicted proteins | sample 1952871 | NCBI WGS metagenome assembly ULOV01 (sample SAMEA4835612, study PRJEB28245) | human gut metagenome | biome: gut microbiome; material: fecal sample | place: Denmark | collected 2008
ACGCCATTCTGAGAGCGTCAAACGTATGTAAAATATCATTTATACGGCGGTTCACTTCTATTTTTAAATCAATCGTCTTCAGGAATTTAACAATACGTGTCTGTACTAGCGCAAAGGCGACAAGAAGATGTTCAAATTAGCCAATTCACTAAAAGCAAGCTGTTGGTTAATGTTTTCTCTCAAACTCTCAAATCGCTGTCTATCATTAACATATCGCTCTGGTGCAAGAGCGACAGTAATAAATTTTAATACTTGATTTGAACATTTGGATTCGTTACATGCTTTAGCAAAAGCATTATATAAACGAATACGCTTTGTTTTTTGTCATCAACATCTTCTATGTTTGATAACAAAAGATATTTGTGTATTTCTGATAACAGTTAAACCTGTCGTTCCATAAATGAGAATTTAGAGGCGATGGCAAAGCAACTTTACGATTACTGGTTTATTCAGTTTGACTTTCCTGATGAAAATGGAAAACCATATAAGTCAAGTGGTGGTACAATGGTATGGAATGAAAAACTTAAAAGAGAAATTCCTAAAGGATGGAATAATGGGACACTTATAGATATTGCAAACATAACAATGGGACAATCACCTGAAGGTTCCAGCTATAATGAAGTTGGAAAAGGAATTATCTTTTATCAAGGGAGTACAGACTTTGGTATTAGATTTCCAGTAGTCAGACAATACACCACTGCACCTTCTAGATTTGCGAAAAAGGGTGATATACTAATGAGTGTCCGTGCCCCAGTTGGAGCTATCAATATTGCCAACAACGACTGTTGCATTGGTCGTGGCTTATCTGCTCTTAGTTCCAAGATAGGTTCTATGACTCACTTGTATTATATACTAAATGATTTAAGAATAGCATTTGACCAAAGAAATGTAGCTGGAACAACATTTGGGTCTATTACCAAAGATGATTTATATAGTTTGCCTATTATAATTCCTTCGAATGAAATTATAAGTGCTTTTGAAAAAATATGTTCACCGATGTTAGACAAACAAATGATTTTAGGTGAAGAAATTGTAAACTTAACTAAGCATCGTAACGAACTTCTACCGCTCTTAATGAACGGTCAAGTATCGGTAAATTCTGATTTATCGCACGATTGAGTCCAATCTTATAATCAAGAGTTCGGAGTAACTTACCTATGCATTTCTGTTCAGTTAATTCGGGAATCCATACTGTACAATCTTTGATCTTATCAGGAGAAGTGTGACGTATTTTTGTCTGTTGGGCCGCAGCACTTAGCTGTTGCTTGACAATAGTAGAGGATATTAGATAAAAAGCAAAATCTTTGTCCAACAAATCCTCTTTACAAACAATTTTTGCGATATCTTGGCTTTGTATATATTTACCGCTTTCTGGAATAATTGCAGTAGAGCCAAGCAAACCTATTGCTTGTTCAGTCAGGGGGGTAATAATATCCCCTTTGTTCATCAGAAATTCAGACTTGAAATCTCCTATATAGTAAATATTATCCTTTGATTTGTTTTCTTTAAAGCAATTATTTTGGTAATCGAAGTTTCCACAAGTCAAACGAATATAATCTCCTTTTGTGGCATAAAATTCACCGCTAAGACTTGTACCTCTTATAACATCAAGAATTTCTCCCAATTTATATTTTTTTAAATTCATTACCATTATCTTGATCCTTCAAAATTAGATATTTTCTTTGTTTGCCAATGTTCGTTGAGCAATTCATCGAAACAATTGTAAATTAGTTGCTGAATAGATAAAGGGTCATAACCGTTATCGTAATAACATTGACTATAATCAATAAAAAAGCGTTCCTGTGGCAATAAGTTGTCGTATTCATTGTCTAACGTTTCTTCTATAGTTTTTTGTAAATAGGGACTAATTTCATCATAACACTTACTTTGGCGCTCAATAGAAAGAATATCAAAGAAGTTAAATGATGCTGGATAATTGTCTGATCCAATTTGTATATTCCAAGAATTCATTTTGCGAATAGCACGCTTGCAAAGACGAGTTACAATATCTTTCGCAAAATATTTGCATTGATCTTGAATCTCTTTGATTAGTTTGTTTTCATCTTCCATACTTTCACAGTTTATTTATCTAACATCTTTCTAACTTGCTTATCAAAATCAGAATCTATTCGTTGAGTTTTATTGAAAATATCATATTCACTTTCGGCCTTAGCCTTGGCTTGTGCTGCAGAAATACGTCCTTTGTCCGGAAGAATCCGATAGTCATTAAACGTAAGGAACTTGTTGACACTGGCTGCAAACTGCTCCATGGTAAAAGTATTCTGACGCTCTATTTGACCTTCGATATAGTCGAAATATGATGTAATAGTACGCTCCAACTGACGTATTTCCTTTTCTTGCAAATAGTTCTTTGCCACTGTTACATCTGATTTTAGTATCCTGCCGTTAGGTGCATTCTTCCAGGTTGTAAGTCCCATGCTGTTTTTAGTATGGTCTGCCTTTGTGTAAATAATCTCTGCTGCTGTCTGTCCTGTAATAGCATAATGGAACCGGTTTTGAACCATGGCATAGAAGTCGTGTGTGGTTGGCGAATTCTTGTCGTAATCAATGCTACATTCGGCATAGATGTCCGTAATCTGTTGCCAGATGCGGCGTTCGCTGGCACGGATAGAACGTACTCTTTCGAGCAATTCACGGAAATAATCTTTGCCGAAAACTGCTGTGCCTTGTTTCAGACGGTCATCATCAAGCACAAATCCTTTGCGTATATATTCATTGAGAATCTTAGTCGCCCATTGACGGAATTTTGTAGCTCGCGCAGAATTGACCCGATAACCAACAGCAATAATTGCATCAAGATGATAGAAATCTACAGCAGATGTTTGTGTCTTGCCTTCTATGGCACCATGCCGAGTGGTTATTTCCATTTTGGAAACAACCACTTCTTTCTGCAACTCTCCTTCTTGAAAAATATTCTTCAGATGCTTACTGATGGCAGGAATCCCAACCCCGAAAAGCTGTGACATGGCCTTTTGGGTACACCAAATGGTTTCGTCTTTTATCACGACCTGCACCTTTCCCTCTTCATTAGGAAGGTTGTATAGTAAAAATTGTATTTCGTTATTCATTATTACCTACGTTTGTGTTGAACTGCAGAGCATCCAACTGTTTCATAATTTCCGTTTCCAACCGATGACTCTCTTCAAACTGTTGTGCTAGTGTATGTTTATATTCTGCCATACGTTGGTTAAACTCCTCTTCGGTAATATCCACGTAGTCAATCTTGATGTCGAAGTATTGTCCGGCAGAGAGGCTGTAACCTTTTTCTTTAATTTCATCGTATGTAACAGCCACAGAAAAGTCATCAACGGATTCCTTACGCTGAAACGTACCGACTATTTTTTCAATTTCGTCATCATTCAGACGTACTTTTTTCAGTCCGTTTGCGTCCTTGTATTCTTCACCTAACTTGCTAGCATCAATTAAAATCACTTTATCGGCAGTGGCTGACTTGTCTAAAAATAATACGCTGACGTTGGTTCCGGTATTGGCGAATACGTTACTGGGCATTGACACACACCCAAACACAATCTTATCATCCACAATCTTTTGAAGTATCTTTTTTTCGATGCCGCTTTTTGCAGTAATAAATCCTGTTGGTATGACAACAGCTCCTTTACCCGTCTTCTTTAGAGAGTTTATAACGTGCTGAATAAAACATGTGTATATAGCCATAGATTCTTTCTTCTTAGCGGGCACTTTTGGAACTCCTGCCCAAAATCTGGCAGGCATGGCGGCTATTTTTTCCCTTGTGTCAGAGAAGTCCATCTTGAATGGTGGATTGCTTACGACAAAATCGAATTGCCGCAATTGCTGACCATCATCGCTTTTGTGGTAAGGATGGACAAGAGTATCTCCTTGAATAGCGTTATCTAGCGAAGATACAAGTCCATTTAGTAACAGATTCAACTTCAACATTTTGTTGCTTCGCTGTGAAATATCCTGTGAGAAAATTGTGCAACGGTCTTCGCCAATCTGGTGACTAAGGGCCATCAAAAGAGTACCTGTACCTGCTGATGGGTCGTAACATTCAATGTTATGTAAATCAGTATTATCACCAACTAACAGCCGTGCCATGATCGTTGCAATGGCATGAGGTGTGTAATATTCAGCATATTTTCCGCCTCCTGCGGTGTTGTAATCCTTGATAAGGTATTCAAAGATGCTGGAGAAAAAATCGTAGTTTTGTGCAAACGCTTCTTCGAAAGAGAAGTTAACAAGTTTATCAACCAAAGCACGTGCAAATGGTGCACGTTGCGCACCGTCTGTAACAAATGGTGTTAAAGGCTCAAAAAGAGGAATCTTGGTATTTGCCGTAGTTTGTGTAGAGAAAATGTCCGCATTCTTTTCGGCGATATCAACCATTGTGTCATCAAAGATTGTGTCAAAATCACCTTTCCCTTGTTGGTTCCAAAGATTGGCAATCAAGTGGTAGGGTTCTAGTATTGGTACATCAGGAGAAATGGCATTTTGTATGAGCATACGTTCATTATCCGAAAGGTTTTCGTATGCTGTTTCCCATTTTTCCTCTCCGTTCAGCTTCTTCGCTATATCGCTTTTTGCGTTTTTAAGTTCATAGCCAAACTTGTCGTTCAGAAACTTATAAAGAAATACCTGAGTAATGATTTTATATTCGTTGCCGTCGTTTCCCATACCATATGACTGGCAGGTAGCTTTAAGCCCGTCAATGAGCTTTAATGTTTTTTCTTTAATATCAGACATAATTTTATGAAATGCCATAAGTGGCGTTATATTGGTTTATATACTGTTGTGAAATACGTGTTTGAATGAACTTGTAATCTTCCATTTCAGGTTTTATTTGCGGAAAATGATACAAACATCCATTAATGAGGGACATTACTGTACGTCCAAAATAAGCATCTTTTTTCAGAATATCGTTACGGTCATAGACCTTGGCGTCCACATCATCTTTTATTATGTTTAGAATGACTACTATCTCGTCGTCGAGAAACGAGAACATCGGTTTTTGTCCATTTTCTTTCCTTTGTTTGTTTACCTCACGAATGCGTTTATGAACACGCGCAAACTTTTTGTCTCCTTTATACTTTTTCAATAAAACATTGTTGCGCTTTTGCAAGTCTTGCAGGCGACCTATGATTTCATCTAAAGCCTTACTTTCTTCATTGAATTTGGCTATGCTGTCAATCACAAATCCATGTTCTTTGAAACGTTCCATAAAAGCATCACGCAACGAAATTAATTCCGGGTCTTCCTGATCAAAGTTTTGAGTGAAAGAATTAATAGTACGCTGCCATTTGGCTTTCAGCTCGGCACCACCTGATATGAGGCGCATCTCTTCTTGACCTATTTTTGAGAACGTAAACTCAATATCCATCATCGCCTCATTGATAAGTGTCTTCATCGCATCGCTTGTACAGAATGCCTCCTTTTGGTTGATGATGCCTATACGTCTTTGCACTTCGGATAAGAGTTGTGGCAATTTTGTAATTTCAAGTTTGGAGAACTGTCCTTTTATCTCCTCGTCACCGAAAGTACGCACAAGATTTGCCATGTTTTTTGCCGATTCCAATGCCTGCTTTAAATCAAGTAGCACAGTTTTATCTTCCTCAGTAGATATTTCAGAAGAAAATTCCTCCGCATTATCATAGGAATAATTGAAAAGTGTCTGACGAATCTTCTTCATTTGGTTAAATATCTCTTTCTTATCCTCAATGACTTGAGTAAATGTATCTGTAGCAGCCTCTTGTCCTGTTTCGTCAACATCATTGAAGCGGTTTAGTTCTCTTAAATAGGCCTCATTCGTTTCTTCGAAGTTGCGTTTGATATCAGCAAAATCAATGACAAATCCGTAACGCATACCACGATAAGGACGATTCACTCTGGTTATAGCCTGAAGCAAATTATGGTCTTTCAATTTACGGCCGAAATACAAACGTTTCAGACGAGGAGCGTCGAATCCTGTCAAGAGCATATTGAAGACAATAAGAATGTCTACAGTCATATTTCTCTTGAAATTTTTGATAATCTGTTTCCTCGTTTCTTTGTCGTCCGTATCATGAAGAATTATTCCGGCTTTCAATGGTCTGTTTTTTGAATTGTAATCTGGTTCCGGCTCACCAACAACATAAGTTCCGTCTTTCAGTTTTATTTTAATAGGTTTCGGCTTAAATTTCTGCCATTCTTCCTCAAAAATGTCATAGAGCCGTCGTGCCTGCTCACTGGTTTCGCAGATGACCATACCGCCCAAAGTATCGTCACCTTGTATCTTACGGAACTCTTTTAAGTCATTCATGATATAGCGGGCTAATTCTTTTACATAACTTGGATGTTCTATGATTTCAGATTTGCGTATGTCCTTCTTCTGTACCAAAGTATCTAATTCGTCATATACGTCTGAAAGTCGTTCCTTATAAGAGGTTTCAATATCCTCTCTTATGATTTTCAACGTATAACCATCAGCTATGGACTTATCATAGTAATAAGTGTGTAGGTAGTTTCCGAACACCTTACAACTAGCTCGTTCCTCTTTCAATAGCGGTGTGCCGGTAAGTGCAATTTTTATGGCGTCAGTGTCCGCATCAAAAAGGTTAGCCAGAAAGCAGCCACCAGGTTTATATCCACGGTGTGCTTCGTCAAGAATGAATATGCGTTGGAGATTGGTTGCATAATCATTGATGCGTACCTTCTCCTTATCTTCCGCAAAGCGTTGTATATTTACTACGGTAATTTCAGCTTGACCGCTCACCCCTTGTTGTGCCTGGTTACTACGGAACTGTTCCATCAGTTCAGCTCTTGTGTTTGCAGTTGAAACTACCAGACCGCGTGCTTCAAACTCTTGTGTAGCTTGCTCCAATAAATCAAGACGGTCAACTATAAAATAAAATTTAGCAACCTTATTCTGCTTGGCATAGAAATCGTTGAGGATATAGGTCAGATAATAGGATAAAGCGGTTTTTCCACTGCCTTGTGTGTGCCATACTACACCTGATTTCACGCCCTCTCCCAATTTCTTGCGAATAGCCAGCGATGCGAACAACTGTTGATAACGCATGATATGCTTTTGGTCAGTAGATTCAATCTTTCCATCCACTTCACGTTCCATTCTGACATATGCTATGCCATATCTGATGATATACAATAATCGTTCGGGTGAACACATGGAGGTCAGGATCCTGTTTGTTGGTGTATTGAAATATAGATTGGTGTGATATTCCGGACTTGTGTGGATTACCTGACAATTGTAGTCAGACAATATCTTTTTCTCTACATCCCTGTCAATGTCTTTGTATGGGAAGTCGCGGTGATAAGGTGCGACTTTCAACCCACTCGGATTTTCTTCACGAAAGCAGTTGAATGGAGAGTAGGAACGTGCGCCAGTACAATAGAACGACCCTTGTATTGGAACAATTCCACCCAATGCATCATATTCCATATTGTTACTGAATATCATCAATTGCGTGATATTGATGAAACGGCGGAACTTTTTATTGGGAAAACGTTCTTTATTCATTCGTTCACTTTCTGCTAACATTCCACCATGGTTGTTAGGTTTCTTTACCTCAATGAAACAAAGCGGTAAACCGTTTACAAACAGAGTAATATCAGGACGGAACTCATCTTGCCCGTTTTTACAGGTAAATTCAGCTGTAAAATGAAATGTGTTGTTTCTTATTGTGTCGAAATCTATCAATTTTACGGGTGACACTGCTTTAAGACGATTATAGAAACCACGTCCCAAGTCATCATCGTTCAATTCCTTACGAATATCTTTCAGCACTTGAAGATATTCTCCCTCATGGTCCGGATTCAGCTTTTTAAATTGTTTTTCAAAAACCGGCAAAAGAATGTTCGTATTACCATCATAGATGATGCCATTTTGGTCCTCACTTAATTTACCAAAATAAGTATATCCTATTCGGGTTAGATGAACCATAGCAGGCATCTGTACACGTGTTGCTTCTGAAAATTGTTTCATAATTCTGACTCGTTACAAAAATAAATAAGTCTTATTCGTTGATAACCCAATCGATAATTGTTTAATTTGTTCAAAACCGTGATTGCGTTGTAGTAAAGCAACGTTCTTATTTGAAGGGTTTCAAAATACTCATCCGTTATAAGTCGTCAATATAATTTTAATGCAAAAATAATGATTTTACGTGATAAATGCCCATTGCTGTCAATATTTCTGTAATATAAATTATTGTGTAGTATTATCTGCAGTATAAAGGCATTTGTGAGAAAGATACGAAGTCGCTTATGTCCATTGCCTTTCTGCTACAAATTATCTCGAAAATTAATATCTGTCAATTTTCAAAAAAGCAGAACTCAAACTTTTTGTTTTCGCATGAAAATAAAAAAGACAGTCAACAAAAAGTTAACTGTCTCTTCTTTTCTTTTCGGTGGGCCATCCAGGGCTTGAACCTGGGACCTCCAGATTATGAGTCTGTTGCTCTAACCAACTGAGCTAAAAGCCCTCTTAAACCTTGCGGTGTTAAGATTTCGGTTGCAAAGGTATAGCTATTTATTCAAATAACCAAATATTTTTTGAAAAATATGCTTTAAATGGCGAAGAAAAGTTGTTTTACGATAAAATATTCGTTAAAAAAATATGATTATGGCTGTGCAGTTGATACATTTCGCCGAATTATGTTAACTTTGCAAAAAAGTAAAATCGCACGACTTGGTGCTAAGGTTATACTTTTGCTTATGTCTGCGATGCTTAATTTTGAAAATAACAATTTATTCATTATTTCTACGTTTTAAATGAGTAACGAATTTAACCCATTATTCACCAATCAGCCCGGGCTGACGGATAATGAAGTGGAGAAAAGCCGTTCAGAACACGGCGAAAATGTGCTTACACCCCCGGAAAGGACTCCCTTGTGGAAACTTTATCTTGAAAAATACAAGGATCCGATAATCAAAATCTTACTTTTTGCAGCGGTTATATCGCTCGGACTTGCCGTCATCGAGAACAACTACATTGAGTCGATAGGCATTATCCTTGCCATTATCCTTGCCACCACCATTGGATTTTACTTTGAGATGGACGCGGCAAAAAAGTTTAATGTGCTTACGGCTCTCGGCGAGGAGTCGCCCGTAAAGGTGCGCCGCAACGGCAAGGTGGTTCAGGTGGCACGTAAGGATGTTGTTGTTGGTGATGTCGTCATAATAGAAGTAGGCGACGAAATACCTGCCGACGGAAATCTTATTGAGTCGACCGACCTTCAGATAGACGAGTCGTCGCTCACCGGCGAGCCGATAATAACAAAGCATGCCGACCCCGACAAGAACGACAAGGAGGCCACTTATCCCTCGTCAAAGGTGCTGCGCAGCACCATGGTGATGAACGGTCGCGGCGTGTATAAGGTTACTGAGGTGGGCGATGCCACGGAAATAGGCAAGGTGGCACGCAGCAGTACCGAGATGACGTCGGTTAAAACCCCTCTGAACATGCAGCTCGACAAGCTTGCCAAGATGATAAGCAAGTTTGGTGTGGGCATATCAGTGGCAGCATTTGTGATATTCCTCGGCCGCGACATACTGACCGATCCGCATAACCTGTGGCATACAGACAACTATCTCGGCATGGTTAAGGTGGTGCTCGAATATTTCATGATGGCCGTTACGCTTATCGTGATGTCAGTGCCCGAAGGCATGCCTATGGCCGTTACGCTTAGTCTGGCCCTCAACATGCGCCGCATGCTCAAAAACAACAACCTTGTGCGCAAACTACATGCCTGCGAGACAATGGGCGCCGTTACGGTGATATGCACCGACAAGACGGGTACGCTGACGCAAAATAAGATGCAGGTGGCCGACATGGCAATGTATGCCGACGATGCTGCCCTGTTTAACGATGCCATAGCATACAACAGCACTGCCCATCTCGACGAAGAGGGTGGCAAGGGTATTGGTAACCCTACCGAGGTTGCCCTGCTGCTGTGGCTCGAGAAGAACAATATTGACTATAAATCTTTGCGCAAGGCCGAAAACATTGAGCATCAGCTGCCGTTCTCTACCGAACGCAAGTATATGGCAACAATAGTGAAACGCGGCTCTGAACGAGTGCTCTTCGTGAAGGGTGCGCCCGAGATTGTTGCCAAGTTCTGCGACATAGACGACGCGCGCCGCAACGAGATACGCGAGCGCCTTACGGGATATCAGAACCAGGCCATGCGTACACTTGCGTTTGCATATAAGGTGCTCGGCAACGGCGACGACATAGACACAGCCAAGCTTACGCCCGACGCCCACCTTACGTTCCAGGCCGTGGCAGCCATAAGCGACCCGATACGTCCCGACGTGCCGGCAGCCGTTAAGGAATGTATCGATGCGGGAATAACAGTTAAGATAGTAACGGGCGACACATCGGCTACTGCCATTGAGATAGCCCGCCAGATAGGCATCTGGGATGCCAATACCCCTGCAGAGGCTCAGATAACAGGTCCCGACTTTGCCGCTTTGAGCGACGAAGAGGCTTTCAACCGTGTTATGAAGCTGAAGGTGATGAGCCGCGCAAGGCCGGGCGACAAGCAGCGCCTTGTGAACCTGCTGCAGAAACACGACGCCGTGGTGGCCGTTACAGG